>Ga0164295_10000012_pt1 | contig 232730 bp, 221 predicted proteins | sample GEODES006metaG_FD_111798 | JGI IMG/M metagenome (GOLD analysis project Ga0164295, IMG submission 111798) | Oligotrophic lake water microbial communities from Sparkling Lake, Wisconsin, USA - GEODES006 metaG | ecosystem: Environmental > Aquatic > Freshwater > Lake | place: USA: Sparkling Lake...
ATTGCCCAGCCTGCAGTTGGCCAATCAACATTAGTACAAATATCAGCATTACCAGCAGCAGCAGATAAGGCAGTAGTAACAGCAGCACAAGCAAAGGCAGAAGCAGACAAATTAGTAGCAGCAACATCAACAGCATCAACAGCAATAAAATCAGCAGCAGAAAAATTGCAATTGCAAGCAGCAGCAGCAGTAGCAGCGGCTGCAGCAGCAAAAACAGCAGTATCAGCAGCGAAATCAGAAGCAGCACTTGCAATAGCAAGAAATCAAGTGAACGACGCAACAATGAAAGCAACATCTGCAAGCCAAGGGGTAGTGGGTTTAAAAGCGGCATTAGCAGCAACAATAAAATAAATCTAATACCTAAATCTCGCTAGGGCCGTACATCGTGCGGCCCTAGTCCTTCCTTTTATATTGTGACTTACCTGCGTCGAAGAGACGGCCTCCTGCCCGCCCGTGGCATTTCCGCTGCTCAGTAACGTCGACATGCCCTGCAGACCTTGGCTTGCGCGCCCGCGTTCGGGTTGATCCCGGCGCCACCAGATCAAGAGCGAACATCAGGCTCTCGGCCTGGTGGAAGAAGACTGTCATGCCGCTGCTGCCGTTCAGGCAGCGTTTGGCCCGCAGCTTGAAAATTCCAGTGTCGGCTGTCTCGCCAGTGGTGGCAGATCGCGATCAACTTGATCCGCCGATCCCCCGTCTCAATCTTTGTCACGCAGCACTGCCGCCGCCAGCGCCCCGGCCCCATGGAAAAGGCCCGGAGGATATCCTCCGGGCCTTCCCTGCAACCTAAGATACTGGGTCAGATCAGAAGCCGACCTTGTAGCCAGCCATGATCGTATATTCGGCTTTGTTGCCATAGTTATACTGACTGACAAACCCATCCAGCGTGAACGCGCTGTTGGATGACACGGCAAGGCCTCGCGTGCCGGTTGAACGACGGTCGGTATCCGGCATAGCGTAAGCATTGCAGGTCAGGACCTCGCTCGTGACGCCTACACAGGCCGCTGCGCCAAGCCCTATCCAGTCGAAGAGGCGCAATACGCTGCCCAAGCATCCATTAACTTGACGCGCTTTGGAAGAAGTGTGCCGCGCTGATAAGCCGCCTCGGCTTTGTCAGGCAACTGATGCGCCATGGCATGCTCGACCACTTCGCGTGGGAACGAACTACATTCACCTGCCCATTCGCGAAACGTCGAGCGGAAGCCATGGACAGTGATGTCGCGTCGTTCCATCCGCCTTAGCAGCATTGGCATAGACATGTCAGACATCCTGCGCCCGGTGCTGGAAGGAAACAATGGGGCGTCTCTGCCCCCCATTGTATTGAGCAAGTAAACCTCCCGCAGAATTTCAACCGCGCGCGGTGAAAGGGGAACGATGTGCCCCTTTTTCGCCTTCATGTGGTCGTCCGGGACGGTCCACTCGGCCTTTTCCAGATCAACTTCACCCCAAATCGCTTCCAGCACACTACCTGAGCGGGCAACTGTCAAAATGGTAAACTCAAGCGCCCGCGCCGCCACTGCCCCACGACCCTTCAACTCTTCCATAAAGGCAGGCGTCTCGGCGTAGGGAAGCGACGGATGATGTCCGCGTGTCAACGTTCCGGGCTGGGGTAGGATATGCTGTAGATGTCCGCGCCAGCGCGCGGCGTTCTCTCCGGTGCGAAGGCACTGCACTTTGGCTGCATCCAGAACGTTCTCGATCCGGCCACGAACACGGCGGGCAGTTTCGGCCTTCCCGCTCCAAACGGGTTCTAGTGCCGCCAGAACGTGCGAAGTATCAATTTGGGAGACGGGAACGTCCCCAAAATGCGGATAAACGTAGGTTGAGAGAGTGTTACGCCATTGCTGGCGGTGCTTGGCGTTTTGCCATCCACTTTCCTTCCGGTCGATGAAAGCTTCGGCCACCTCCTTGAAGGTTTTTTCTGCGAGTGCCGCAGCCTGCGCCAATGCAGCAGCCTTACGGGCCTTTGTCTTCTGACCTTCGACCGCCTCCCCTCTCGCGGCCTGTGCGGCCATATCCCGCGCCTGCGCACGGGCGTCTGCGAGTGATAGTGCCCCGGCACCAGCCGCTGGGCCTAAGCCTATGTCACGTGCCTTCCCGCCCATCATGCTGCGGAATAACCATGAGCGTGCACCGCCGCTTTGAACTCTGAGGTAAAGCCCCCCGCCGTCCGCATGCCGTCCGGCGGCGGCGTTCTTGACCGCAATTGGTGTGAGCGCGTTGTGAACCTTGCGAGGCATACCAAATGTCCTAATTGCCCATATCGTTGCCCACGAACGCAAGCGGTGGACTGTGAACTGCAAAAGGAATAAATTCAGGAATATCGGGACTTTTTAAGAAATTTAGTGGTCGGCGGCGATCAAGCGCGATCAATCATTTAGCGGACACCCTGTCCGCCAATTTTGGCTCTCAGGCTGTTCAGCCGGTTCCAGACAATCCCAAAAATCCTAATAGTCTCAAGGCCTTGGCCTAGCGCAGTTGCCCAAGGGCGTCTATAGACATCCCATCAGATCTTGGTGCGATCTGGTCAGCGTGATGATGGATTGCATACAAGGAAGGAAATCTTGAAATGAAGAATTTAGTTCTCGCTGCGGTTCTCGCCGCATCGCTTTCGGTGCCGGCCATGGCTCAAGATGATCAAAGAACATCAGAGACATGGACGGCCAGTGGTGTCAAATTACTCACAATTAGAAAGGGTATATCAACTGCAGTATTTACTACGGATCAAGCATTAATGAACTATCAATACACTCGGGTAAATCGGATGCCTGCCGTGGGAACTCGACCCTTTTCGAATACTCCTAACGCTTACATGGTAATTACATTAAATGGTGTGCGTATTACGACTCTTAAAGCGGCGGAACAATTGGTTGGTGCAACTTGCTCCATGGAGGGAGAGACACGTTACTCGGGAACTTTACCGGCCTCAGATAGTCAAATAAGCTCTAATATCATCAGTCAGACCCCTATTATTACCAAGGCAACTTGCACGAAGTAGTAAGTCGTGCCGCGTTTCTGTTGGTTGAAGCACCGCGGGGTAGTGGCTCCGCGGTGCTCCCTGCTGCGTAATGACTTTTCCGTGTCTCTTCCGTGGCCGGGACTCCAGTCGCTCTTGGAGACAATCAGGCGGCTCAGGTTATTGACGTGAGGCGCAAGTTTCTGTGGTCCCGACGCTCCCGCAGTACCGCTTCACGCTAGTCGTGGAGATGCCGAAGTGGGCCGCCGCGTCCTTGATGCTGGCACCGTGCTCTCGCCTCCATAGTGCCACCTCAGCGGCATTTGCTGCTACTGGTCGCCCAAGGCTTGTTTTACCTCTGTGCGTCCGTCCTGTGGCCTCCAATGATATGCGCGCGGCCACTCGACCGGCATCGCAGCGCTCCTTGATCCGGTTGCGTTCAATCTCGGCCATCTGGGCCAGCACAGCCACGATGAGCTTGCCAGCATCGCCCGTGATGGGGCCGAGGCCACGGACGTCCACCTTGACGCCCTTGTCGATCAGAAGCCGCACAGTGGCCTGCACGTCCAATGCGTCGCGTCCAAGACGGTCGATGGCATAGACGCACAGCGTGTCACCCCCGCGGGCGTGAGCAAGCAGGCGCGCAAAGGCCGGTCGGTCTGCCGCCATGATCGCACCGCTGACGCCCTCGTCGATGAACTCTTCATCGAACTGACCCCCGAGGGCCTCACGCTGGGCTTCAACGGATTGGTCGAGGGTTGAGACGCGGTAGTAGGCGATGCCCTAAGTAAGTTTGTCGAGACTGGTGATTGCTATGTGCTTGCTGAGAATAAACTGGAGCCGAAATTTGGCTTGGAAAAGATCAAAAAATCCCAAGAAAACCTTGGTGCACCCGACTGGATTCGAACCAGTGGCCCCCAGATTAGGAATCTGATGCTCTATCCTGCTGAGCTACGGGTGCGCCAAGGCCGCTGACTAGGGCCGCCAAAACCCTAGGTCAATTCTGCTTCTCTGGCGGCACCACGGGGATCAGAAGCGGCATCACCGAAATGCCATCTTCCAAAAGTTCGCGCGCTTCATCAGGAGATGTCTGGCCATGGATCAACGCGTGGTCCAATTCGCCTGCGTCCATTGCTCTTGCCGTTTGGGCAAAATCACGACCAACCCATTGTGAATTTTTAATAATATCAGCCTGCACTGACGCGATTTTAGCCATCATGGCTTTCATTTCGGCGGATGCCGTCGGTGCGTCGCTGACCATGTTAATCCCCGCATCTGGCCGCTGATTACCCTTTGTCGGGACATTGGCCGCCATCACAGCCTTGTCGATGTCAGAGGCTCCGCACATTGGGCAGGACAGCAGGCTACGTGCCTTCTGGTCCTGAAACGCCTCTGAACTGGCAAACCAGGCTTCGAAAACATGGCCCGTTGTGCATTTAAGATCGAAGACGATCATCTTACGATCTCAACCGCTGGAATTGGCCGCCTGTGCTTGATCACAGGTACGCGACCGCGAACGTCGTCAACCAGATCCAGATCAATGTCGGCGAAGGCCAGACCGGACTGTTCCTTCATGTCCAAAACGATAGTACCCCAAGGGTCAATCACAAGCGAATGGCCGTAGGTCTTACGTCCATCCTCATGCGCCCCATATTGAGCAGCAGCCACAACCCAGCAGGCATTTTCAATGGCGCGTGCCCGCAAAAGGGTGTGCCAATGCGCCTCACCTGTCGGCACAGTGAAGGCCGCAGGTACAGACAAGACGCGCGCGCCGGCTTGCGACAGTGCCTGAAACAGAGCGGGAAAACGGATGTCATAGCAGATGGATAGGCCGAGCGGTCCAACCGGCGTATCGGCGACCACGCTGATATCCCCGGGCACATAGGCATTGGATTCGCGCCAAGACTCACCAGTCGGCAAGTCAACATCAAACAGGTGTAACTTGTCGTAGCGGGCCCGAACCTCACCGCAGTTGTCGATCAGGAAGCCGCGATTGGCCCAACGCCATCCAGCATCAACGGCGAGTGAACCAAGATGCACCCAAATGCCGGCTGCCTTTGCGGCTTCGCGGACAACCGTCAGAACAGGATTAGCCTCTTCCGAAACGACATAAGGGCGCGCGCGGTCTCGATTGGAATCGAGCAGTCCCGACATTTCCGGCGTGAAGAGAATTTGCGCCCCACCCAATGCAGCATCCTTCACCGCCGCACATAATTGGGCACTATTCTCGACAGGATCGATCCCTGCCGTCATTTGAAAAAGGGCAATGCGCACCGTTTAGGCCGCCATCATCGGGTCCAGTCCGCCCCGCGCGTCCAACGCAGCCAGATCATCCGATCCACCGACATGCTGCCCATTGATGAAGACTTGCGGCACCGTCGTGCGTCCATCGGCACGGCCGATCATTTCCTGACGAAGATCCCGATCCATCGTGATGTCTATATCCTCTGGCTCAACGCCTTTTGAGCGGAGCAGCGCCAGCGCGCGGGAGCAGTAGGGGCAGAAAGCTTTGGTGTAGATTTCAACTTTGGCCATGCACATTTCCTTTGACCATGGAATTGGTGCGCGATGAGGTGAATGTCAACGCCAGCCCCGTTGCTTAGGCCCCTTCTTTTAGAACACGGGCCCAGCACAGGATGTGAACCATCTGTGCCCCTGCCCGCTTGAGGACGCCCGCACAGGCATTTGTCGTGGCGCCGGTGGTATAAACATCATCCACAAGCAGCACGTGCCGCCCCTTGATGGCGCCAAGTTGCGCCGGGTCCATGGCAAAGGCCCCACGCACCTCGCGGCTGCGCGCGGTGCGGCTCAGGCCACCAAGCGGAGAGGTTCGCTTTGTCCGCAAGATGGGCGAAGGCAGCACCTCTTGCCCGGTCAATCGGGCGACACTGCGCGCGATGAGCAGAGACTGGTTGAAGCCCCGCTGCCAGATGCGCCAGCGGTGTAGCGGAATGGGCACCAGCACAGCGTCGGGATACTTCCGCGCATGACGAACCATCAGCGCCGCCATCACGTCTGCCACGCCGGGCTTGCGCCCGTATTTTAGTTTTAAAGCGAGGTCACGGGCCGTGTCGCAATAATCGACCGCAGCCAGCACGCCGTCATGCTTGGGTGGGACATCCAGGCATGGCCCACAAATTGACCCCGCAAGCGCGACGGGTTGGTTACAGAGCTGGCAGCCGTCATCGGGAAGGATGTCCAACTGGCTCCAACAGCGGATGCAGAAGTTGCCATCTGCCCCGGAGATATGCCCGCAGCCTGCGCAACGTTTTGGCAGGGCAAAGTTGACCGGGGCCATCAACATCGAACGTATTCCGAACATAGGCCCTTGTCCGCAATTCCGCGGGGCGTCACAAGGCCCCAATGTCCGATGAAATTTTTTGCCGAAAACGCAGACAGTTGAACCGAAGGCGCGCGCTCAGTTCGCCCCTTGATTCGCGGTGGCTGGTCGATCGCATGGAAGAGGATCTCGCGGATCGCCTCTCTTACATGTCGGTCCAAGTTCAGACGGCGCTCGTCATTGGCGATGGGACCGCCCGCATTCGGCAGCAATTGCCGCCCCATGTCCGCGTCCTGACGACGGATGTTACCGCGTCGCCGCAGACCCAAATTGTGGCGGACGAAGACAGGCTTCCCATAGCGGATGCCAGTTGCGATCTGGTTTTTGCAGTCGGCTCGCTTGACAGCGTCCATGATCTGCCCGGCGCCCTTCTCCTCATCCGCCGCTGCCTGCGGCCCGGTGGACTGTTTCTAGGGGCAATGATGGGCGCGGGCTCGCTCCCCACCTTCCGATCAATGGTGCAGAGCCACGAGGCGGAAGCGACCGGCAGTGCCGGGGCGAGGTTCCACCCTCAGGTGGATGTCCGAGCGGCAGGCGACCTCCTGTTCCGCGCGGGCTTCTCAACGCCAGTGGCGGACCTCGACACAGTGTACGTGTCCTATTCCAATGCCCGGCGACTCTTGGGCGACGTCCGTGCGACATCGGGGAATGCCCTGCCGCACATTCGTCCCTTCCCCTTTGACGCGGGGCGAAAACTTTTGGCGGCAGCGCCTTTTCAGGAACAGTTCGGGTTGCTCTATCTGACAGGCTGGGCGCCAGAAAAAGGCGTCCAGCGCCCATCAGGGCCCGTTAAAGGACATACCTCAGCTGGTTAAGGAGTGGGACATCCGCAGGCGGCATTGCAAGTTGCGTCAGTTCGTCAAATCGACACCATTTCAATTCTGATGCGGCCAGCGGCTGCGGCACGCCAGACCATGTGCGGCATAGATACAACAGCAAGAGAAGTTGACGGCCCGCCAAGGGCTCGCATGCAAAAGTGAGCGGAACCAGATCACTTTTCTTCACGTCGATCGAAAGTTCTTCCTGCAACTCCCGCACGAGGGCAGCATCGGCATACTCGCCCTCTTCTACCTTTCCTCCGGGAAATTCCCATAAGCCTGCCAATGGCTTACCCTCAGGTCGCAATTGCACCAGCACGCGACCCTCAGCGTCGACCAAGGCCACCGCCGTGATCAGTAACAAGGGGTTAGCGGCTGGGTAACGGTCCATCATAGACGTTTCTTTAACCCCAAATCGGCTAATCCGGCGATGGGGAACACTTGAGACTGGAACACAAACATGTGGAGCAAATTTGCACGCCGGTTGTGGCGGAGTGAGCGGGGAGCGACAGCAATCGAATATGGCCTGATTGCAGCGCTCATCGTTGTCGCAATTATGACGTCGATCGGATCAATTGGCGAAACGGTTAGCGCCATGTGGAACGATGTCGCCGATAACTACATGTCGGTGGCTTAAAGAGGCCCCCCTCTTTGATTGAAACGTTCAGGGTCCTCTTTCGCTTTAGGAGCCCTGCACCACAATCTTGACCTTCTGACCGGGCTTCAGCGCTTCTTCAGCGCCAAGCCCGTTCAGAACGCGGAATCGTTCCAGCTTGTAATCTGGATAGACCATGCGTTCCGCGAGTGAGCGAACACTATCGGATGACTTTACCGTCACCACATCAATCCGCCGTGGCTTGATAGCGGCAACTTCTGAGGGACTAAGCCGCCTTACACTTTGAAAGAGTGTGCTGAACGGCGCCGCGCCGACCGGATTGATCGCAACGATATGAAATGCCGTCGTCGGCCCGAAGACGTAGGCATAGACAGTCACATCGACTGGACCTGATTGGGTGTTAGCCCGTGTAGTAGCATAAGCCACATCGAGGCCGTTGACCGTCGTCCGGTTGACAGATCCATAGTCCAGCTGGGCCTGACTGCCACCAACAGCCTTGAACACGTTCGCAACATAAGTGTTGAGATTGCCATCAAATGGCCCGCCGGAAAACTGTGCCTTACCCCCTGTTCCTGTGATTGAAACGGCCTGCGTCCCATTGACCATCACAAAGCCCGAAGGGGCATTAAAGCCCAACTTCAGGTCAGGATGACGGAAACTGCTCCCTTCGATGACGCCTTGCTTCGGATCGTCATCATAAATCATACCGTCCAACATCTGGAGAAATCCGTCGCGGTTGCTCACCTTAGATGTCGTTGGAATTGCCAAAGCTTTTTGGCGCGCGCGCGTGACGCGGCTGGCAGGATCAGGATGGGTGCTGGCCCATTCCGGCAAGGCGTTGTCAGATTTACCCGCGCGCCGGGAATCCAGAGACGTTTGTGCAGCGAGGGAGGCCAACATCGTGGAGGATGCCACAGGATCATACCCACTCTTTGCAAGATAGGTCACTCCAAGGTCATCCGCCTCATATTCCTGCGCGCGAGAGTAGCTAAGCACATATCGTTGCGCGATCGCGCCTCCCAGTTGCTGACCAAGCTTCGCGCCATCACCACCCAGAAGGACGCCGCCCAAGACGGTCGCTAGAGCCGCCCCAAGGCCCGCACGCGTGGCCCGATTGCTGCGTTTTTGGGAATGGCGGGCAGCCACATGGCCGACTTCATGGCCGAGAACTGAGGCAAGCTCTGCCTCGTTGTTCATTAACCCCATCAACTGTCGCGTGACGTAAACATAGCCACCGGGGATCGCGAATGCGTTGTTAACCGGTGAATTGAGCAAAGTAATCGTGAATTCGGTCGGCTGGTTTGCCAATCCTGATTGAGCCGCGACTTTGCGACCAACCGTTGTAACATAGGCCGCTTGAGGGCCTTCGTAGAGTCCCCCAAATTCGGCCAGCAATTCAGGGTGTGCCTTGGCGCCGGTCGCCTTGTCTTTCGCCGACATGGACTGAGGAACGGCAACAGCAGCAGGCTTCGCGACGCTTTGCGCCGACAGTCCCTGCGCCATCAGAACAGCAAAGGCGGACCCCGCCAACACCCACTTCTTCATTAACGCCCTCCCATCGTCCAGCATTGGGACGAGGGAGAAAGTGGGATTACAGACCGCCCATCGCAAGAAATTTCTGTCGGCGTTCCTGCTTTACCTGATTACGGGTCAAACGAGACAATGAATCCAATGACTTGCCGATCGCCGCGCCCAACGCATCGATGGCTGTCGAAGGGGAACGGTGCGCACCACCCACAGGTTCGGCAACAATTTCATCGATGACACCAAGACGTTTCAAATCTTGCGCCGTGATTCGCATAGCTTCAGCGGCATCTGCCGCCTTCTCGGCTGTCCGCCAGAGGATGGACGCGCAGCCTTCAGGCGAGATGACGGAATAAACAGCATGTTCAAACATCAAAACACGGTTTGCAGCGGCCAATGCAACAGCGCCGCCCGAGCCACCTTCTCCCACGACGGCCGCAATGTTCGGCACGCCCAGTTCCAGACATTTTTCAGTCGAACGGGCAATCGCCTCAGCCTGTCCGCGCTCCTCCGCCTGAACGCCTGGGAAAGCCCCAGATGTGTCGACGAGTGTAACGACAGGGACGTTGAACCGATCCGCCAGCTCCATCAGGCGAATGGCTTTACGATATCCCTCAGGCTTGCCCATCCCAAAATTGTGACGGATGCGCGTCGCGGTATCGTCACCCTTTTCATGGCCAATAACCATGACACGACGTCCACCCAGACGACCAAGGCCGCCTAGAATGGCCTGATCATCCCCAAACGCCCGATCACCGGCCAAAGGCATATAATCATCGATCAATTGAGCGACATAGTTTTTGAAATGGGGCCGGTCGGGATGCCGCGCCACCTGCGTCTTCTGCCAAGGCGACAGCTTCGAATAGGTGTCATGCAAAAGGCGATCCGCCTTTGCCTCCAACTTCGCGATTTCAGGCTCAATGTCCGTAGCGTCAGAGCTTTCTCGCAATTCGGCAATTCGTGCGAGAAGTTCAGCGACCGGTTTTTCAAATTCTAGCAAAGCGACCATGATTGCAGCGGTTACGAGCCACGACGCCGGACGTCAACGAGAGGATGGCGTGCATTGACCAGTTCAACCAGCCGCTTGCTGTCCACATGGGTATAGATTTCGGTCGTGGATATGTCGGCATGACCGAGGAGCATTTGAAGCGCCCGGAGGTCTGCCCCGCCTTCCAACAAATGCGTCGCAAAGGCATGACGCAGCACGTGCGGGCTGATCCTGTCCGGAGAAAGTCCCGCTTGTACCGCCAATTCCTTGATCATTTGAAAAAGGCGAACGCGGCTCAAATGCGATTTTCCGGATGGGAACAACCATTGCGAACCGGCAGGGCGGACGACCAACCAGTCAGCCACCGCTTGCCTTGCGCGGTCTGACACAGGCACCAGACGCTCTTTATCGCCCTTCCCCTTCAGAATGGCGAAAGGCCGGTCCGGAACGATGGCTCGAACAGTAAGCGAAACCGCCTCCGTGGCCCGCAATCCAGAACCGTAAAGAATTTCCAGAAGTGCATGGAGGCGAATGTCCGCCGCCTTTGGGTGCTCCATGGATTTGCGACGTTCAACCTCGACGAACAGCGCCTGAATTTCAGCGTGGCTCAGCGTCTTGGGCAGATGTCTTCCCCGGCTTGGCTTTGGCAGGGCATGAGACGGATCATCCTCGCGATGCCCTTCATCCACCAAAAAGCCAAAGAAACGCCGAAGAGCCGATGCTTTGCGGGCGACAGACGAAGCTGCCAGATCAGACCAATGATCCGCCAATCTGTTGATCGCGGCGTCATCCGCCGTTGTAAGGCCGCCGCTGAGCTGCGTTGAGGCGGCCCGCAGATCGGATTCATAGGCCATCAGACTGTTGCGCGCGGCGCCCGCCTCAGCCGACATCATCTCTAGGAAGCGTGCAATCAACCCATGGTCCGACGACATGGACATTTTCAGACGCGAGAGACGGCCTCAACCGCAATCATGCGGGCTTCCGCGTCGAGACCGACCCGGCGCAAGGCAGAGACAACGTGATAAAGATGGGCCGGAGGAATGTCCTCCCAGTGGGTCGATTGCATGCCGACGGCACACAGAATGGCAACTGCCCCAACAGACTTGCGTTGAACGGCCTGCTCGAGTGCGTCGGACCATGCTGATCGCCGCCCAATCGGAACCTCAAACTGTTCGGCCATCGACGTCATCGATGCTCCGGGGATTCGCCCAAGCCCGGCCAGTCCTGCGAAGAGCAAACGAGACCTTAGAGGACCATTTTCCGCACCGGCGCTGCCGAAATTCTCAATGTCGCTCTCTGACAGGCTTCCGACGCTTTGGGGCGCACCAACCGCGAGATAGCCCCAAGCCAATGGAATATCGCTTGTCTGCACCACCGGTATCCAAGCGGCCGCCTGCTTGTCGAGACCCGCTGAAAACATGGACGAGATCAGTAGAGGCGCCTCATCAGCAAAGGAATCGGTTGGCCGTATCTGTGACGCGAGCCGTGCAGTGGTAAGCTGACGCGCATAATCCTGCCATTCGCCCATCGTCTCCATTGACCAATATTGGGTCATCATCTGGACACGGTCTGCTTCGCTCTCGGCGATGAATGCCTGTCGTAAGATATCAAAGGGCTTCCCACCCCGTTCAGCGGGGTCCGTCTCATCAAAGGCGGCGCCGAAAAAATCTACCAGCGCGCGGCTGGAAAGGATGCCGGCAGCCCCCGCACGCTCTGCATCATTCAATCGCGTCGTGAAGCTCAACAAAGGCGCCTGTGCGCGCCAGAGACGCGTCCGTGGATTCTGGCTCTGCATCAATCGTTCGGGGATAACGAGGCCGGTGGCGGTCGCCATTCCAAAACGCCAAGGGTCGATCGACTCGATCTCATCCCAATTTACAGTCACTGCACGCCGCGTATTTGAAGCGGCGCCAACAACTTTCTCAGCGAAGATCACATCGGGGTTGTTGTCCCCTTTGCGGCTCCGTGCCCGATCAAGCTGAGCAGACGAAAGGGACGATTCCCCGGAAAATGCAGAGCAAATGGCCCGCGCCAGTGTCCAGCTGGTATCCTTGTTCGAAATGTCCACGCCCTCTGTCATCGGGCACAGAGCTGCGGGATCAGCAGAGGCGAGCGCGGCCTGCATCCCTGATGCGTATAGAGCCGGTGTATACTGATCGACATCCACGGCTTGAACCAGGGCGCGGGCGCTGTTTGCTTCCCCCATGCGCACCAACAGTCCAGCGCGCGCGGCCACCCAATCTGCGCCATTTACGCCAGAGGGCGTCTGTGCCTTGCTGAGCAATGCCCGCCTGAGAACAATCGAGGCCCAGCGCGACGCAATAGGTGCTTCAATTTTGTGGAGGACGGACTGGAGGTAGCGCCCATTTATGCCAGCAAAGGCCCCGACACCCATATCCCCATCGGTGGACCCCAAAAGCCCAACAACATCTGTGGACCGACGGACTTGTGCCGGAATATCGACCAGCAAGGCGGGTGTGTTTGTCGCTTCCTCGTCTTTGCTCTCCTCCGGCAAAGCTGCCGCGGTTGCTGATCCGGGGCTTCCTGTGGTTGCTGAAGAAGGTGCCGCCGCCGAAGGCGTACTGGTGACAGGACGCGCCTCCATATCCGCGCGTGGACGTGCCGTCTCTTGTTCCTGCCTGCGGGGCGCCGGCGCCTCAGGCGCGTCACCAAAGCCGGGAGGAAGGATCGATTCGGGTCGGTCCTGGCTCAACGCCGGGATAGCAGCGAGCACGATGCCAGCCGTGGCAATCAATGCCAACCGAGAGACACGTGTGTCAGGACGCATGAACATTCACCCGCATTTCCATATCCTTGACGGACGTTGCCAAAACTAGGCACGAAAAAACAACAGATATCCGATGCTCGCCGGTAGCGACACATCGAACTTTACTGTTCTGCCCATAAACCTCCAACCGCTCTCTTCAAGAAGGTTTCTTCGCCGTTTTGCCCGACAGGCCTTGCCTGTGTATAGACCGCGCCGATGAATCCCCTCACCGCATCCTTGCCAGACAAAAAATTAAAGCCGATCGCCCTTGTCGGGATGATGGGTGTTGGAAAGACGAGTATTGGCCGCAGGCTGGCACAACGGCTGCAAATTCCGTTCGTTGATGCAGATCAGGAAATCGTTGATGCCGCAGGTCTATCCATCCCAGAGATCTTCGAACGGTTCGGAGAAGCGCATTTCCGGGATGGAGAACGGCGTGTCATCGCAAGACTCTTTGATGGAAAGCGAAAGATCATCGCAACAGGTGGTGGCGCGTTTATTAACGAAGAAACCCGCCAACTCATGCTGGAGCGTGCCATCGTGATCTGGCTCGATGCCGATATCGACACGCTGGTGGAACGCACCGCGAGAAAGGGCGACCGTCCGTTGCTCGCAAATGGCGATGCCCGCGAGATCCTTACAAAACTCGCGCAGGAGCGAAACCCGCTCTACGCGCAGGCGCACGTCCATGTGAAAAGCCAATCCACACCCCATGAGGCGACGTTGGACGCCATTTTGAAGGCGCTATCATGAAAGCCACAGTCAACGTCGGGCTTGGTGTCCGCAGCTATGACATCCTCATCGGAAACGGCTTGCTCGACCGGGCGGATCATTGCATCGCGCCGGTGCTGGCGGGACGTCCGCCGATCATCATCACCGACGAGACTGTCGCAAAAACCCAGCTTCCGCGACTCCAAACGGCGTTTGGCAACGAGGCAAGGACAATCATTCTCCCCGCCGGGGAAGGCACGAAAAGCTGGCTGCAACTGGAACGACTGATTGACGCCTTGCTGGACCTTGGTGTCGAACGCAAAGATAAGATCATTGCATTAGGCGGCGGCGTGATCGGCGATCTTGTTGGCTTCGCGGCCTCCATCCTGAAGCGTGGCTGCGGCTTCATACAGGTCCCGACGACGCTGTTGGCGCAGGTCGACTCATCGGTCGGCGGCAAAACCGCCATCAATGTGCGTGCGGGCAAAAACTTGGTCGGCAGTTTCCACCAGCCGGCGCTTGTCGTCATTGACCCGACTGTCCTTGAGACCTTGCCGGATCGACAGATGCGCGCAGGTTATGCCGAGGTTGTGAAATACGGCTTGATCAACGACGCGGACTTCTTCGCCTGGTGTGAAACGCACGCGGCCAAGATCCTCGCGCGGGAACCGCACGCACTTGTGAAGGCCATTGAGCATTCGGTCCGCGCCAAAGCCAAGATTGTCGCGGCAGACGAGCGCGAAACGGAAGATCACCGTGCCCTGCTCAACCTCGGCCATACATTCGGCCACGCTCTTGAAGCGGAGACCGGTTTTTCGGATGTCCTGCTGCACGGCGAAGGCGTTGCGGCTGGCATGGCCCTCGCCCATGCCTATTCGGCACGTATCGGCAATATGTCAGCGGAAGATGCCCAACGCGTCACCAATCATCTTGCCAGCATTGGCCTGCCCGTGTCAGCACAGGATGCCCATGTGCAGGCCAGCGGAGATAGACTTGTCGAGCATATGCTGCATGACAAGAAGATGTCCGGCGGGAAGCTACCCTATATTCTCAGCAAAGGCATCGGCCGCGCTTATGTTGATCACAACGTCATGATCGACGATGTGGCGGCGTTTCTGGATGGTGTCGCGCGCTAGCGCCGGGCGAATTGCAAGGCGAGCCAAAGCCAGCCTGCAATCATCAACAAGCCGCCAATCGGTGTGATTGCACCCAGCCAGCGCGGGGCGCCTATCGCCATCAGATATAGCGTGGCAGCAAAAACCACTGAGCCAGCCAGCAGCATGGCAGACGGACCGGACGCCTGCTTGGCAAGCAGGACCACGGCCACGGCGTGGATCAACTGATAGAAGCCCCCGGTCCTCAACCATTCTGCGGCCTGCCCCGAGGCCCCATGTGCCCCAAAGGCGCCAGCCCCAATCGCAATGGCAGCTGACACAGCGCCAATAACTTCAAGCATCAGCCTTTACTCCGAAAATAGATTTCCTTGAGCGCGTGAAGATCACCTGAGGCAATTTGCGCCTCTAGCCGCGCCCGATCACGGCTCCGATAGTCCTTCTCCGCCTCAATGATCTCATCATCGCTGAAACCGATGTGGGACAAGGCTTCCCCACCCATGCGAATGGCGGACTCCTGAACTTCGCGGATAACGCCTGCCAGATCGAATTCGCTCAACGATATAATCTGCCTGCGATCATAGGCCCGAACCATGACGGCCGCTTGCGGGAAGGCCTCCAGAACAGGACCGATCTGTGCCGGACCAATTTCAGCGTCATCCGTGCAGAATAGGATAAGCTGGGTGTCCTCTGCTCCTGCCTTGCGCAAAATGTCGATGCGCCGCCCATCGCCATAATAGACCTTGGACCCGTAGGTGCCGCTCCGTTCAATCTGCGCTGGCTTCACATCAATGAGCGTGACGGACAGGCCGCGGCCCATGAGGATTTGGGCCACAGTCTGCCCAAACCGGCCAAACCCAACGATGATCGCCTTGGCCTGCGAAGCGTGTTCCGGCCCCTCATGCAAATCACCGGGTGTATCCTGCGAGAATTCAAAGCGCCGGGCGATCATCAGCAGGAAGGGCGTCGTTGCCATCGACAGCGTCACAATCGCGCTGAACAAGCTGGCGGCTTCCGGCTCTATCAGCATCGCGCCTTGTGCCTGTGCAAAGAGCACAAAGCCAAATTCCCCGCCCTGACTCAACAACAAGCCGAGCCCCAAAGCCTGTCGACCGCCGACACCAAAGGCACGGGCAATGGCCCAAATGATACCCGTCTTGATGCAAATCAGCAGGGCTGCCATGCCGAAGACGAAGCCGGGATTTTGGAGGATGGCGGGAATATCGAGCACCATGCCAACGGCAAGGAAGAAGAGCCCGAGCAGGATAGAGCGAAACGGTTCCACATCGCTTTCAATCTCATGGCGATAAGGAGAGTCGGCGAGCATCACGCCGGCTACAAAAGCACCCAAAGCCGTCGACAGATGCAGCGCCTCCATGAGAGCGGCCGCACCAAGGACAGTGAACAGACCGACGACGACGAAGAGTTCGCGTTCTCCCATCCGTCCGGCGACGCGCAGGATAGGGGCAATCACGAACCGACCGGCAGCCACAAGCCCGCCAACCGCCAATACCGTATAGAGCGCGAGCATATAGCCCGGTGGCGTTGCAGGATCAGCAGGCGCCCGAGACAGAGCAGCGATGATGGTAATCATTGGGACGATGGCCAGATCCTGAAACAACAGGATGGAAAAGGCGCGTTCCCCAAAGGGTGTGTTGATGCGTCCCGATGATTTAAGGCTCGGAAGCACCTGCGCTGTGGAGGACAGCGCCAGTGGCAGGCCCAATGCAAAGGCTGCACCCCAGGTAAATCCGGCGAACAAGGCCACTGCTGCGGATAAAGCCAGACCACAAATCAGCACCTGAATAAGACCGAGCCCGAAAATATCGCGCTTGAGGTGCCAGAGCCGCGCCGGATTAAGTTCAAGCCCAACCAAAAAGAGCAGCAGAGCAATCCCAATTTCCGCGATGGCAAGCTTGGACTCCCCGCCACCTGCGAGGCCGAGGCCATGCGGCCCGATGATCGCACCTGCAACAAGATAGCCAAGAACCGCACCTAGGCCGAACCGGCGAAACAGCATAACCATGAAAAGCCCCGCACCAAGCAGGACCACCGCCTCACTCAGAAACGACTCATGCATCGGCTAAGGCCCTGGTTGCGGCTTCAGCCACAGCTTCAAACGGAAGCTTTATAGCCGCATGACGCGCGACATGCCCCAGAGCGGGTTCAAAGACGTCTAGGCCCGGCCAACCGTCCGGCAGGGCCCCCTCACCTGCCAACCAAGCGGTGAGCGCGTCGCGCACAGCATTAAGGTCTGTCGCTGAACGGCCAACCGCGCCTTGCCCCATGATCGCAGCAGAGGCCTGACCCAGCGCACAGGCACTCACAATTTGTCCGATTTCCAGAATATGGCCGCCTGCATCCATTACGACGTCGACGGTTATCCGGCTGCCACAAACCGCCGACCGCCGCTCAGACGTCCCTTGCGCATCCGTCAATCGACCAAGATGCGGGATCGACGTTGCCAGCCGCAAAATGTCTTTGGAATAGAGCGCACTTGCCACCTCAATCCGCCTTGCTGCGGTGTTCGTTCACAAAACCGATAAGTGCATCACCACTCGCCCGCAGCAGTGGATAGGTGCGAGACTGCGTCATCCATTCGGGTCGATTTTCACTGCCCCGTATGAGATCAAAAATCAGCGCAAAGAAGAGAAACACAACGGTCGCCAGAATGAGACCCTTCACAACGCCAAAGCCAAGCCCGAGCACGCGATCAAACGACCCAATGAACGAGCTTTTCGTCTCAGCACCGATCTTGCGGGCAATCATCCTCCCAGCAAACATGGCCAGACCGAAGATCAAGGCAAAGGCCAACGCAGAGCCACCAGATTCGGTCCCGACGATTCCTTCAAGCCAAGATGACACCGGCCAATGCAGCACCTTCACGGCTGCAATTGCGAGGACCCACGCCCCTAAGGACAACGATTCAGTCACAAAACCCCGCTTGAAGCCAAGCAAACCAGCCCCGCCCATCAGGAGCAGAACGAAGATATCGAGTGCGGTCATACGCTATCGCTATCCCCGGGCGAGGAGATGGTCAACGAATTGCCCGAGTGTCCGGAAAGATTGAACTCTGATGTCGCCACCATTGGCATCCAAGCCCACTGGCCCAAACGCCCGTTCAAACCCTAGCTTTGAGGCTTCCTTCAGCCGCAGGGCAGAATGCGCAACGGGCCGAATTTCTCCAGACAAAGCGACTTCTCCAAACGCAATCGTATCGATGGGCACGGGTCGTTCTGTCCAAGACGAGATCAGGGCCGCCGCCACGGCCAAGTCTGCAGCCGGGTCTGACAGGCGATAACCGCCGGCAATATTCAGATAGACTTCCGCTGATGACAAAGAGAGGCCGCAGCGCGCCTCAAGCACAGCCAAGATCATGGCAAGGCGGCCATTGTCCCAACCCACCACGGCACGACGTGGCGTGGCGCCACTGGCCAGCCGCACCGTCAGCGCCTGCACCTCAACCAACACAGGGCGCGTGCCTTCCAAGGCCGGGAACACTGTTGTCCCCGTTACCGTCTCATCGCGTGCTGTGAGGAAGAGCGAGGACGGGTTGCCGACTTCGGACAGGCCCGCCGTCTCCATTGCGAAAACGCCAATTTCATCCGTTCCACCGAAGCGGTTCTTGATGGCCCGCAAAATGCGATATTGATGGCTGCGTTCCCCCTCAAAGCTGAGGACAGTATCAACCATATGTTCAAGGACACGTGGGCCCGCAATAGAGCCGTCTTTCGTCACATGGCCGACGAGAACAAGTGCCGTGCCACGTTCCTTGGCAAAGCGGATGAGTTCCTGCGCAGATGCCCGCACCTGACTGACAGTGCCCGGCGCGCCTTCGATGAGATCACTGTGCATCGTCTGAATGGAATCGATGATCGCCAAAGCCGGTGGCGACGAAGAGCTCAACGTGGTCAGAATATCCCGCACCGATGTTGCAGCGCCAAGCATCACGGGCGCATCCGCCAAACCGAGGCGCCGCGCGCGTAACCTGACCTGATCGGTCGCTTCTTCGCCCGAGATATAGGCGACCGACTTGCCTTCTTTGGCGAGCCGCGCGGACGCCTGCAGCAACAGTGTTGATTTCCCGATACCCGGATCACCGCCGATGAGCGTGGCAGAGCCTGCGACAAATCCGCCGCCCAGGGCGCGGTCCAACTCCTTGATGCCGCTTGAAAGGCGGTCCGGAAGGGAAATCTTGGTGTCGAGCCCGACCAGTTCGATCCATTGACCGCCGCCCTGCAAGTCATGCTTGGCGCGAAACGGCGTCACAACGGAGCCTGCGTCTTCAACGATGCAGTTCCATTCATTGCAGTCCACGCATTGGCCTGCCCATTTAGAGCTAACGCTGCCGCAATTCTGGCAAACAAAGCGCTTCTGGACGCGCGCCATCAAGGTTCTCCAAACGTGAACGAAATGGGAACATATGACCGTTGGTGGACGACGTCAATCGCGATCGCGCGCCATTGCATCCGCGGGATGCGCTTCGTTGCGGCATGATAACCAGACCTGAAGCGCAGCCGGCTCTTTGATGTCAACGCGGCCATAGCCGGACTTTACAAAATCAAGGGCCACCAACTGAGCCAAAGCATTGCTCACAGCAACACGGGATGCGCCGAGCCGTTCCGCTAAATCATTTTTCGCCACAGGAACAACACCTGCATTTCCGTTCAACCGGTCGAGATCGAGCAACAACCTCCCAAGCCGGTCGATTAACGGGAGCCGCAGAATTTCATCAATCGCAATGATGGCGCGCGCCTGACGCAGTGCCATTAACTCCAGAACAAGATCCACGACATCCGGAAACTCTTCCAGAAAGAGACGAAAACGGGCTGCCGACAGATGGTCGATGACAGTCTGGCCATGGGCATGTGCGTCCTGCATCCGGGAGAGTCGCCCAAAGACAGTCACTTCCCCAAACATGTCACCAGCGGACAGCATGAATGCAGAAATAACTTGTCCGGAGCGCCCAACCGCTCCGAGCCGAACCATGCCGGAAATGATAAAATCAACACCGGCGCGCTTGTCGCCCCTTTGGTGGATCAATTGGCCGGAAACATATGATTTACGTGTGCAAACTGCTCTGAGCTTCGACTTTGCCGCAGGGCTAAGTCGGGAAATAATCCCCCGATTTGGCATGCCGTCTGCGTCCACAGCCACCACCAGTAAAAGCCAAGTGTACACGTTTTTACAGTCCTCGAAAGACAGTATCGTTACAGGGATTTCCGTGAGGCCGTCCGGCTTTTTGAAGTGTCCTGGGTCGCAATCAGGAAATGGGGGCGTCGGGCGTTTATTCGCTCGACCATTGGTGCCAGCCGCGATACCTTTTCGCCATGCGTGAAAAGGAATTGCGTCTGGCACTCGTTTGTTATGGCGGCGTCAGCCTCGCCGTTTACATGCACGGCATCACCAAAGAGATTTGGAAGCTCACGCGCGCAAGTCGATCTTTCCATGCGGGAGACGGCGGACTTTCCGCTACCGAAATCATCTATAGCGACATTCTGGCGCAAATTGCGGATGATCAGCAGCTCAAGCTGCGCGTCCTGACAGACATTATCGCTGGCGCCAGCGCCGGCGGGATCAATGGCATCTTCTTAGCCAAAGCCATCACCACCGGACAGTCGATCGAGCCGCTCACCAAACTTTGGTTGGAAGAGGCGGATGTCGACAAGCTTCTCGACCCAGATGCCCGGCCCATGTCACGCTTCACCAAATTTTGGGCAATGCCTGTCGCTTGGTATTTGGCCAACCGCTCTGGCGGCGCGATCGAGAAGACCGTGGCCAGCGAGGCGCGGCAAGAGGTCCGCAGCAAGTTGACCCGCTTTGTCCGCGCCCGATGGTTTGAACCGCCCTTTGGCGGGCCGGTGTTGAGCGGCATGATCCTCGATGCCTTTGCCGCCATGGACAAAACCGAAACGGGCACCCCTCTCCTTCCCGTCGGTCAACCGCTTGATCTCGCGGTGACGGTCACGGATTTTCGGGGGCATCCAGAGCAGTTACGCCTTAATTCTCCCCAGCATGTTGTCGAAAGTGAGCATCGTCTTGTGCTGTCCTTCAGGCATGATCCTGATCAGGACCAGTTGCTTGGCAGTTCAGCCTCGCTCGCATTCGCAGCACGCGCTACGTCCAGCTTCCCCGGCGCGTTTCCGCCCCTAAAACTTGCAGAGATGAACAAGTTAATCTCCGCGCGGGCGGATAGTTGGCCGGACCGTGCAGCGTTTATCAATGCAGCTTTCCCAAAGACCATCCCGAACATCAACGATCTTACCCTGATCGACGGATCAGTGCTGGCCAACGCTCCCTTCCGGGCAGCTGTCGACAAATTGAAGGACCGCCCGGCCCGTCGCGAGGTCGATCGGCGGTTTGTCTATATTGATCCAAAACCCGGCATCCGTGCGATCTCGCTTAAGCGCGCGGGCCAGTCTGACCATCCCGGTTTTTTCACGACGATCATTGGCGCGATGTCAGAACTTCCCCGAGAACAACCTATCCGGGACAATCTCGAAGCCATCGACGCCCGATCGACACGCATCCGACGCATGCAGCATATCGTGGACGCCCTGACGCCCGAGGTGGAAGATACGATTCAGTCCCTGTTCGGCCGCACCTTCTTTTTGGACCGTCCAACGGCAAAGCGGGTCGCGAACTGGCGCGTCAAAGCGCATGATCGCTCCGCAGCAGACGCCGGTTTCGCATACGCGGCCTATGCCCATATAAAACTCTCCGGCATCGTCGAAGAGTTGGCAGACCTTGCAGCCCGCATTGGCACGGGTCAGGCCGATTTTGCGGCCGATCCGTTTCGGCGGGGCCTGTGGGATGAGGTTCGGGCCCGCGGGGTCGACCGTATCAACTGCAGCAGTCACAGCGAGTGTGACCCTTCGGTTCTCTTTTTCCGGCAGCTTGACCTTGGCTTCCGCATCCGACGCCTTCGTTTTCTAGCCAGAAATGTGACGGCGATGGTCGATACGGGCGAAGCTGCAGATGCCGATCTCGTTCATTTGCGCGGCACGATCTACGACAGGCTGGCACCTTTGATCGATCTGCAAAATGCCGGGACCTATAAAGACATTTGCATGGACAGCCCTGGCGCCTTCCTAGACGCAGTTGCCGCCCAGCAGGACCTCGTCCGGCTGGATACGGAGACAGACGAGGCCTTGGCCGCAGCGCTGACCGCTTGTCCAAAGGCATTATGTCGTCGTCCGCTCCTGACTTATCTCGGCTTTCCTTTTTTCGACATCAGCACGCTTCCGATGTTGCAGGGCGAGGGTTTGGACGAGTTTAACCCGATCAAGGTCGACCGGATCGCCCCAGACGACGCACAATCTATTCGTTCCGGCGGTGCAGCGGCGAGCCTGAAGGGAATCGAGTTCAACAGCTTCGGTGCGTTCTTCAGCCGCAAATATCGCGAAAACGACTATCTTTGGGGTCGGCTGCATGGCGCCGAAAGACTGATCGACATCATCTTTTCGACCGCACCTCCCCAAACGCCCGACGTCATAGACCGCTTCAAATTCCGCATGCTTTCGGCGATTTTGGCGGAAGAAGAAACGCAACTGACCGCCGTATCCGATCTCTTCCCCATATTACGGGCTGAGCTTGCACAAGGTCCACTGGCCAAGATGGCCACTGTGTCCTAAACTACCGCAGTCGGTAGGAGTTTATGTCGCATGCAGTTTCTCAAAACCATCTTCTGGGTCGTGATTGCGGTGGTCCTTGTTGCGTTTTCGATCAGCAACTGGACCAGCATTACCATTACGCTTTGGAGCGGATTGCTGCTGCAAACTTATCTACCCTTGGTCATTGGCGCCGCCTTTCTCCTTGGATTTCTTCCCTATTATCTTTTGCATCAGGCGACCCGCTGGTCGCTGCATCGCAAATTGATGCAGGTGGAACGCCAATTGGCCGAGACGCGCGCCATGCTTGAGCCCAAGTCTGTCGAAACACCCGCGCCGGGAGCGATTCCCCCTTCCGCTGCGCCAATTGCCGTGCCACCGGGGGTGTCATGACCAGTCCTATCTTTGTCGCCATCGACACCCCTGAACTCGAAAAGGCCCGCGACATAGTCGCGAAGGTTAAGCACCATGTCGGCGGGATCAAACTTGGCCTTGAATTCTTCTCTGCCAACGGCCGCGCCGGCGTTCGGGAAATGGCACAGCTTGGCCTGCCGATTTTCCTCGATCTGAAACTGCACGACATTCCAAATACCGTTGGCAAGGCGGTGCAGGCCCTCGCCCCATTGAAGCCCGCTATCCTGACGGTTCATGCCGCCGGTGGCCGCGCCATGATGGAAGACGCCAAGGCGGCTGCTCCGACCGGCACGAAGGTTGTTGCCGTCACCGTGCTGACCAGCCTTGATGGCACCGATCTGCAGTCAATAGGCGTCAATACCAGCCCGCATGACCAGGTGGAACGCCTGACGCTGCTGGCCAAGGAATCTGGCCTCGACGGAGTTGTTTGTTCAGGCAACGAAGTCGCCGCCGCCCGCAAGCTTTGGCCCGGCGGTTTCTTCGTCGTGCCCGGCGTCCGCCCCAATGATGGCAAGATTGGCGATCAGAAGCGTATCGTGACACCGCGACAGGCGTTGGATAACGGGGCGTCAATTTTGGTCATTGGACGGCCAATCACGCAGGCCGACGATCCGGACGCGGCAGCACGGGCCATCGACGCGACAATTTGATCATGGCTGATCAAGCGACCCCCAATCTTCCTTCGCGCAGTTTTGACGCGACAGAAGCCTTTTATCTCCTACTCGGATTTGAACGGAGCTGGCGCGATGACGGCTGGATGATCCTTGGAAAGGGAAAGCTTTGCTTAGAATTCTTTCTGCTTCCTGATATTGAGCCCGAAAAAAGTGCCTTTAGTTGCTGCCTACTCCTCGACGATCTTCCGAGCTTTGTGGCACAATGCCTTCAGGCGGGCATTCCCGACACGCGGAAAGGCTGGCCGCGCCTGCACCCAACCAAGCGTGATGCCAGCGGACTGGACATCGCTTATCTAATCGATCCAGACGGCACGCTTCTGCGCCTGATACAGAACGACTAAGCAATGGCCATTCAAGTTAAAATTTGCGGCATCTCAACCGAAGAGACGCTTGATGCAGCGATCCTTGGCGGGGCGACGCATATCGGCTTCAACTTCTTCGCCAAAAGCCCGCGCAGCGTGGCGCTGGAGCGGGCATCGGCACTTGTACGGCGACTGCCAGAGCATGTGACCGCTGTTGGTCTGGTTGTGGATGAGGAGCGGGACCGCATTGACGCGATCCGCGCGCAGACCGGTATTCAGACCATTCAGCTCCACGGCGAAGAGAGCCCTGAATTCGCAGCATCTCTTGGTGGTGACGTGTGGAAGGCCATTCCCGTTAAGACTCGGGATGATCTGTCCGTAGCGACCAAATTTGTGGGTGCCGTCAGCCACCTGCTCTACGATGCCAAGCCGCCCAAGGGCGCCGACCTTCCCGGTGGAACGGGCATGCGCTTTGATTGGTCGCTCCTCGATGGGTTTGCACATCCTTTGCCTTGGCTGCTGGCCGGTGGGCTTGATGCAGCCAATGTCGCAGAAGCCGCAGCCAGAACCGGTGCCCGTTTTATCGACGTCGCATCAGGCGTTGAATCCGCGCCGGGCATCAAGGATGTGGACAAGATCGCCGCATTCCTTAAAGCGACAGCCGACTTATGACGCTTATCAACTCCCTCCGTACGCAGCCCGACGACCGCGGGCATTTTGGCCAGTTTGGCGGACGTTATGTCGCCGAAACGCTGATGCCGCTCGTCCTCGATCTGGAAACAGAATATCGCAAGGCAAAGGCGGACCCCGCCTTTCACGCTGAGTTTGACGATCTGCTCGAACATTATGTCGGCAGACCAAGCCCGCTTTATTTCGCCCCGCGGCTGACGGAAGAGCTGGGCGGCGCGCAAATCTGGTTCAAGCGCGATGAGCTGAATCACACCGGCGCGCACAAGATCAACAATTGCATCGGCCAGATTCTGCTCGCCATTCGCATGGGAAAGACGCGGATCATCGCGGAAACAGGCGCCGGCCAGCATGGTGTGGCAACGGCAACCGTCTGCGCCCGCTTTGGCCTGCCCTGCATTGTTTACATGGGCGCGACCGACGTTGCCCGTCAGGCGCCCAATGTGTTCCGCATGAAGCTGCTCGGCGCCGAAGTCGTGCCGGTCACGTCGGGTGCTGCGACACTCAAGGACGCCATGAATGAGGCGCTGCGGGATTGGGTCGCGAATGTGGACGACACCTTCTACATCATCGGCACCGCAGCCGGTCCGCACCCTTACCCTGAATTGGTCCGCGATTTTCAGAGCGTGATCGGCAAGGAAGCCCGCGCGCAGTTGCTTTCGCGCGTCGGTCGCCTGCCAGACGTTCTCGTCGCGTCCATCGGCGGCGGAAGTAATTCGATCGGCTTGTTCCATCCCTTCCTTGATGATCCCTCGGTCAAGATGCTCGGCGTCGAAGCTGCGGGCCATGGTCTCGACAAGGAGCATGCGGCTTCACTCGCGGGCGGTCGCCCCGGCATTCTACATGGTAACAAAACCTATTTGCTGCAGGATGAGGATGGCCAGATCACCGAAGGCCATTCAATTTCCGCAGGCCTCGACTATCCGGGCATCGGACCTGAGCATAGCTGGCTGAAGGAAATCGGCCGCGTCGACTATACTTCGGTCACCGATACCGAAGCGCTGGAAGGCTTCCAACTGCTCTGCCGCACCGAGGGCATCATCCCCGCGTTGGAACCTGCGCACGCGATTGCAGCTGTCCGCAAGCTCGCCCCGACGATGGACAAGGATCAGATCATCCTCGTCAACCTGTGTGGTCGCGGCGATAAAGATATATTCTCTGTGGCGGAGCACCTTGGGGTGTCGCTTTAATGCCGCGCTTCGCTTCTGCTTTCCAGTCGGGCCGATCTGCCCTCGTCTGCTTTGTAACGGGCGGAGATCCGACGCCGGACGCAACACGTGCCATCCTCGACGCCCTCGTTGAAGGCGGTGCCGATGTCGTCGAACTCGGCATGCCGTTCACCGATCCCATGGCGGATGGCCCTGCAATCCAGCGGGCCAACCTGCGCAGCCTTGGTGCAGGTACTAAGACGGCAGACATCTTCGCCATCGCAGCCGGCTTTCGGTCGCGCCATCCCAACGTGCCGCTCGTCCTGATGGGCTATGCAAATCCGATGACGATCCGCGGCGCCGACTGGTTTGCCGCAGAATGCACCAAGGCTGGCGTGGACGGCGTCATCTGCGTCGACATTCCGCCGGAAGAAGACCCCGAACTTGGCCCCGCATTGCGGGCCGAGGGTATTTCCTTGATCCGTCTCGCGACGCCGACAACGGATGCCGCGCGGCTTCCGGCTGTTCTCGAAGGCTCGTCTGGCTTTCTCTATTACGTCTCGGTCGCAGGGATCACAGGGCTGCAGCAAGCCGCCCAAACATCCATCGAAGAGGCTGTCGCCCGCCTGAAGGCTGCCACGAACATTCCCGTCGCGGTTGGATTTGGCGTCCGGACGCCGGAACAGGCCGCTGACATTGCCAAGGTTGCCGATGGCGTGGTTGTCGGCTCTGCCATCATTGATATTGTCGCGGCCGAAGGCGCCAACGCGCCTGCCAAGGTCCGCGACTTCGTCCGCTCGCTGCGCTCAGCGATGGACCATGCCCGGGAGAAAACCGCATGAACTGGCTGACCCGCGTCCGCAATGCGATGCCCTTTATCGCCAAGCGCGAAACCGAGGGCAATCTTTGGAACAAGTGCCCGTCCTGCTCTCAGATGATTTTCATCAAGGAATATGAAGAGAATTTGTCGGTTTGCACCGTGTGCGGGCACCATGGTCGCATCGGGCCGCATGCGCGCTTCAGCCAGATTTTTGATCCAAACAGCTGGTCCATGTTGCCGAGCCCGCGGGCTCCCGAAGACCCGCTGAAGTTCCGCGATTCCAAGAAGTATGTCGACCGCATCAAGGCCGCCCGCGCGGCAACCGGTGAACATGACGCCCTCCTCAACGCCAAGGGCCGTATCGAAGGCCAAGGTGTCGTTGTTGGCGTTCAGGACTTTGCCTTTATGGGCGGCTCCATGGGCGTCGGCGTGGGTGAAGCGTTCATCGCAGGCGCGAAGGCCGCACTGGCCGACAAAGCGCCGTACATCATCTTCACCGCAGCCGGTGGCGCGCGGATGCAGGAAGGCATTTTGTCGCTAATGCAGATGCCCCGCACCACGGTTGCCATAGCACAACTGCGGGAAGCTGGCCTGCCCTATATCGTGGTGATGACGGACCCGACCACAGGCGGAGTCACGGCCAGCTATGCTATGCTCGGCGACGTTCAGATGGCAGAACCCAATGCGCTGATCGGCTTTGCGGGACAGCGCGTCATTCAGGATACGATCCGGGAGAAACTCCCAGAAGGCTTCCAGCGTGCGGAATATCTGCTCGATCACGGCATGCTCGATATGGTCGTCGAACGGAAAGACCTGCGCGAAACGCTCGCTCGTCTGATCAGCTATCTGATGCCGGAAAAGGCCGCGGCCTAACTTTACGTGGCAGATCACGCGCATTCCGATGACCCTGCGGTTCAGGCGCAGCTAGACCGTTTCGCCCAATTGTCGCCCGGTCGCGACATTTTGGGGCTGGAGCGGATTGAGCGTCTGCTCGCCCTGCTCGACAATCCACATCTGGACCTTCCACCCGTGTTCCATGTGGCAGGCACGAACGGCAAAGGCTCAACCTGCGCCTTCCTGCGTACCGCGCTCGAAGCCGGAGGCCGCCGGGTCCACGCTTATACCAGCCCACATCTTGTGCGCTTCAATGAACGCATAAGGGTTGCTGGCAATCTGATTACAGATGAGGCTTTGGCGCCGCTCCTTGCCGAAGTGCTGGATGCCGCCGAAGCTGACGGGATGGCCCCGAGCTTCTTTGAAGCGACGACGGCGGCAGCGTTCCTGGCCTTTTCCCGCACAAAGGCGGATGTCGCGATCATTGAGGTTGGGCTTGGCGGGCGGCTGGATGCGACCAACATTATCCCAAAGCCATTGATCTGCGGGATTGCACAGCTTGGCATCGACCACGAAGCATTTCTTCTGGACCCAGAGAATGGCCCAGACTTTGCGCCGCCGGAGCGGATTGGTTTTGAAAAAGCGGGCATCGCCAAGGCAAACGCACTGCTGGTTACGATGGCTTATCCGGAGGCGGTTGCCGGTCGGATTGCAGATGTGGCCGCAGCCGTCGGCACCACAACGCTTGTCCAAGGGCGCGACTGGCACTGCCATCTCAAGGGCGATGCCCTCATTTACCGCGATGCCAAGGGTCCCTTGCGGCTTCCACTGCCGCACATGGCGGGGGATCATCAGATTGCCAATGCGGGCCTTGCGATCGCGATGCTGCGGCATCAGGAGCGGATTACCTTACGTGACCACGCTTTTACCGTGGCGATGGAGAAGACCCAGTGGCCCGCGCGTATGCAGCGCCTCACTTCAGGTCCCTTTGTTGACCTCGTAAAACCGGCCCAGCTTTGGCTCGACGGGGGTCATAATCCCAATGCCGCCGAAGCCATTGCTGCAACCTTTCTGCGTGGTCCTCCGCTCGACGTCATCATCGGTATGCTCGCCAATAAGGATGCGGCGGAGTTCCTCCGGATCATCGCACCGGTAACGCGCAGCGTGACGGCGGTTCCCACGCCGGGGCATGACTGTCATGCGCCCGACGATTTGGCCGCGATGGCACAATCAGCGGGCATCGGGACGACCGCAACCGCGCCTGATGTCGAAAGCGCACTGCGCCAGCTTGGTGCCCGAGGCGACGTGCGCCGTGTGGCCATCCTCGGCTCGCTCTATTTGGCTGGTGTTGTCCTAAAGGAAAACGGCCCGCTGCCGGATTAGGCCTTTTCGCCTGCCGTACCCATCGCTGCATCCACCAGCCCAGTGCGCATCATGATCCAGAAGATCAAAATGCCCGGCAAAGCCGCAAGCGTCGTCAGCAGGTAGAAGTTCACATAGCCGAGTGACTCTATCAGACCGCCCGCCGTCGTGCCGGTCAGGAAGCGCCCAACGACACTCGCGCCTGCTGAAATCAGCGCATATTGCGCCCCGGTAAAGCGCAGATCGCACAGTGCCGAGAAGTAAGCGACGATGACGACACCAGCGTAACCGCTCGCAAAGTTCTCAAAGCCGATCGCGCCCGCCATCGCCCAATTGCTGTGGCCAGAGGCAGCGAGTCCCGCAAAGCTAAGATTGGACACGGCCATGAGCACAAGTGCAATCAGCACTGACCGCTTCAGTCCAATTTTGGCAAAGATGATGCCGCCGATAAAAATTCCAATGAGGTAGGCCCAAAAGCCGACACCGACGTCGTAGATCGCAATCTCATCATTGGTGTAGCCAAGATCATCAAACAACAGCCGGAACGTCAGATTAGCGAGTGTGTCGCCGATCTTGTGAACCAAGATGAAGAGCAGCACGAGAAATGCACCGGAGCGCTGGAAGAACTCCTTAAACGGCCCGATAATCGAGGAGAGAACGTTGCCTACAGACCGCTTCTCATTTGTCACCACATGGCGTTTGGGTTCCCCGAGCCAAAGGCCTGTCAGCATCGCCGGAAGCGCAAAGAGCGCACACGCCATATAGGCTGCCGACCAACCAATCCGGTCTGCCAGCACCAGCGCCAACGCCCCTGCCCCCGCCGATCCGATCCGCCAGCCATATTGCGACATGCCGGAACCGACGCCGAGCTGGTAAGGCTTCAGCGTCTCGATCCGATAGGCGTCGATTACGATATCGAACGTGGCACCTGCTGCACCGACGAGAATGGCTGCCAGAACCGTCACACCAATATCTGCCGATGGATCAACCAGAGCCAGATTGACGACAGCAGCCATCACGGCAAGACCGGACACCAGAAGCCAAGACACACGTTGGCCCAAATGATCGATCAATGGCAGGCGAATGCCATCTACAATCCACGCCCAGAACACCTTGAGATTGTAGACCAAAAACGCGAGCGTGAAGGCGGTGACTGTCTTTTTGTCGATGCCATCCTGCGCCAAGCGCGTCGTCAGCGTGGCCCCGATCATCGCATAGGGAAAGCCGGAGGACACGCCGACGAAGAAGGCTGCGAGCGATTCCTTTTCCAGATAAGGCTTTACCGCGCCCCATAGGCCCGGTTCAGCTGCCGCTACGGCTTGGCTGGCTTCACTCATGCAACTTGCTCCCCGCTCGAATTCGGGCAAACTAGCGCGATAAACGGAGAAGGATAGCCCCGTCATGAACATGATGACGCCCACTGCTGGTCAAGTCGCGCTTGCCCAACGCATTGCGGACGACAGTGTTCAGACGCCTGTGGCCATCACCACAGTGCCCGCCAGCCGCTATACAAATCCGGACTGGTTTGCGCAGGAAAAGGCAACTTTGTTCGACCGGTTGCCGCAGGTCATCGCACCGTCCGCACTGGTGCCGGAACCGAACATGGCGGTGCCGCATGAAGGCTTTAGTCGCCCGCTCCTCATTACGCGGGACAAAGACGGCAAGGCGCACGTCTTCCTCAACGTGTGTCGCCACCGGGGCACCCGACTTGTGGAGGGCAAGGAGACCGTCTGCGCGGCCCGCATGGTTTGCCCCTATCACGCATGGACCTATGCCATGGACGGCGCGCTTGTCGGCTTGCCGCGCCCTGAAACCTTCCCCGGATTTGATAGAACGACCCACGGCCTGAAAGAACTGCCGAGCAGGGAGGCCGGTGGCCTCATCTGGTTCGCGCCCGGCGAAGACGCCGACTTTGGTGAAGCTGATGCCCTTGGCGCCGACTTTGACGCCTTCGGCATGCGAGACCTGCACCTTTTTAAACGTCGGACGCATGCGGTCGCCTCCAACTGGAAGCTCATCATGGATGCGTTTCTGGAAAGCTATCACGTCTCGCGGCTCCATGCGTCGACGATTGGACCCTTCTTCAAAGATGGTGTGACGTCGGGCGACTGCATTGGTCCACACCAGCGTTCAGCTGTCGGCCGTGCGGCTGATCTGGCGACGATGGACCTGGGCGACTGGCCACAACTGCGCGCAGCCGTCACCTTCGCCTACCAGCTCTTCCCCGCCACCATCATGATCGTCAGTCCCGATTATGTGAACCTGATGGTGCTCATGCCGCAGTCAGTTGGGCGCACTTTGGTGGAAGACTTCATGCTGATCCCTGAGGAACCCAAGACCGAAAAGGCGGTGTCGCATTGGCAGCGGAGTTGGGATCTGCTCGACGGTGGCGTGTTTGCAGCAGAAGATTTCCGGGCTGCAGCTTTGGGCCAAGAAGGTCTATCTTCAGGCGCTATCGATCATCTCACGCTCGGCACGCTGGAGACCGGCATCCGCCGTTTCCATGACGAGATTGAGGCGCGGCTTCTCCGCTAAAGACATCGCTCGCCAATTCCGCTACTGGCCCCGCCATGAGTATGAACGAACCGCAGCGCATCGCCAAGCTTTTGGCCCGTGCCGGCATTGCCTCGCGCCGCGAAATTGAACGCATGATCGAAGATCGCCGCATCGCAATTGACGGCGTGCCGATTGAAACGCCCGCCACCATTCTGACCAGCCTGACAGGGGTGACCGTCGACGGAAAGCCTGTTGCGCCGCCTAAAGCTGCCAAACTGTTCTGCTTCCACAAGCCGTCTGGTGTTCTGACCGCAGAACGCGATCCGCAGGGTCGTCGTACAATTTATGACGTGCTGCCAAAGGGGCTTCCTCGTGTGGTGCCTGTCGGGCGGCTCGATCTCAATACCGAAGGGTTGCTGCTGCTCACCACCGATGGGGAGTTGAAGCGGCAGTTGGAATTGCCATCGACCGGCGTCGTCCGTTCTTACCGTGCCCGCGCGTATGGCAATGTCAGTCAGGCACAGTTGGAAGAGCTGATCCACGGCATTGAGATTGACGGCGTCCGCTATGGCTCCATCGATGCAAATCTGGAGCGCCGGACCGGCGCCAACACCTGGGTTGAAATGCGCCTGACCGAGGGCAAGAACCGCGAAGTCCGTCGTGTTTTGGAACATCTTGGCCTGCGCGTCTCCCGCCTGATCCGCACCAGCTATGGCCCCTTTGGTCTGGGTGATCTGGAACGCGGTGAAGTCGCCGAAATCGATCGCAATCAGCTATTCATGTTCCGACAGTCGCTCGCCAAACAGGGTGGACCTAAGGAAAAGTCGCCTGAGAGGGGACCGTCAGCTGCGCCTTCGTCTCCGCGCCGCACCCCATCCTCGCCTGCCGCTGCCAAACGGCAACATTCGCGGCCACCGCGTCGTCCATGAGGATCATTGCCGGAAAATGGCGCGGCCGTCCCGTGGTCGCGCCCAAGGGAGACGCGACCCGCCCGACCGCAGACCGGACGCGGGAGGCGCTGTTCTCTATGCTCGTCAGCCGCTTTGGAAGTTTTGAAGGCTTAGGTGTGGCAGACCTCTTCGCAGGTTCTGGCGCACTCGGGTTAGAAGCGCTTTCCCGCGGGGCTGCCAGTTGCATCTTTGTGGAGCAGGACCGCGCCGCTGTGGACGCCCTCAAGACCAACATCGCAAAACTTGGAGCCACTGGCGCTGAAATCCGTCAGGGCTCCGTCCTCGCCTTGCCGCCTGCCCGCGCGCCATTGGACTTGGTCATGATGGACCCGCCTTATGAGAGTGGCGCCGGATCTGTCGCGCTCGACAAGCTGGGCCGCTTGGGCTGGATTGGCCCGGCCACGCTCGTCAGCATCGAAACATCGCGCAAGGAGACTGTTGACGTCGCCGGGTTCGAGGTGGACGTCCAGCGCGACTATGGGAAAGCCCGCATCACCCTTTTGCGCGCAGTGCCAGCAGACCTACTAGGCTGAGGCCAGAGCATAGGGCGAGATAGGCGCCAACCGCGCCGAGACCCGCACTGTCCGAAAGGCGCTGCGCTATCAGCGGCGCCAATCCGCCGCCCAATATCCCCGCCATGTTAAACGCCACCGATGCGCCGGAATAACGCACGCGTGCCGGAAACAGGCTGGGCAACCAAGCGCCGAGCGGGCCGTAGGTCAGCCCCATGGCGAACAATGCCATGGAAAGGAACAGAGCAACCATCGGCGGCTCTCCACTACCCAAGGTCGGCACGATGGTGAGCGCAACCAACATCGTCAGGCCACAGCCCGCCATCAGGACATTGCCCGCGCCATATCGATCCGCCGCAAAGCCCGATACGATGATACCAGCCGCCAGAAAAAGAATGGCGAAGAGCTGCAGTCCAAGGAAGGCCTCACGCGCCATGCCGAGCTTGGTTGTACCATAGCCAAGGGCAAAGGCCGTCGCGAGATAGAAGATCGCGAAACAGGCAACGGCTGCAAAGGTGCCGCCAAGTACTTCGCGCCAATGCCCGCGCATCAATTCACCAAAGGGCACCTTGGGTGGTGGCGCTTCGGCCAAGGCAGCGGCAAAAGCGCGCGTCTCCGTCAGCTTCAACCGCACCCACAGACCGATACCAACCAGCAGCGCGCTGCCGAGAAAAGGTATCCGCCAGCCCCATTCCTTGAAGTCATCTCCGGACAGATACAATCCGAGAAGCAGGAATAAGCCGTTCGATGCGATGAAGCCGACAGGTGCGCCCAATTGCGGAAACATGCCATAACGCGCGGCTTTGCCCGGCGGTGCGTTCTCCACGGCTAAAAGCGCCGCGCCGCCCCATTCTCCACCAAGGCCAAAGCCTTGCCCGAAGCGCAGCAGGCAGAGCAGAACAGGTGCCCACCACCCGATCACTGCATGCGTTGGCAGAAACGCAATGAGGAAGGTCGACACCCCCATGATGAGGAGCGAGGTGACGAGCGTTGATTTGCGGCCGATCCGATCCCCGAAATGCCCAAAAGCAATCGCCCCGAGAGGCCTGGCGAAAAAGGCGACGGAAAAGCTGGCATAGCTCGCGAGCAATTGCAGCCCGGGTTCCTCTGACGGGAAGAAAAGTGGGCCGAAGACGAGCGCGGCGGCGGTGGCGTAGATATAGAAATCGTAGAACTCGACCGCCGTCCCGACTAGCGACGCGGCCAGAACGCGTTTGTGCGATGTTGGTGTGGACATTGTCAGTTCGCTCCCCCGCTTCTTTTCCCGTCGCCATTGTCGGTTTGCGCGGTGTGTGTCGAGCCCTTCGCGCCGGGGTGACGCTGTTTTGCAATAAAAAGCGGCCCCGGGTTACCCCGAGGCCGCTGGCAATCTAAAACGCTAAAGCGAAGATCAGGCGAAGGTAATGGCCGTCTTCTGACGACGACGCATCGCCGAACCCACAAGACCAAAGCCCGCGAGCATCATGGCCCAAGCAGCCGGTTCCGGCACCGCTGCCTTATCAATAGACAGCGCAACCTTGTCGAGAAGCGGTCCAACATTGTCAGCACTATCGGTGCCGATATTGAACGAGAGCGCACCTGCCGACCCCGCCGTGAAGAAGATCGAATAGGTGCTGATCGGCTTGCTTGCGGCGATGCCGGAAGACGAGGTGATGTCAGTCCAAGTGTAGGTCGGAAGCACGATTACGTCGCCAGCACCGAAGTTGAAGCCATAGTTCAGCAGTGTCGTATTGCTGCCAAAATCAAAGCCTGCGTAGAAGCCGTCAAAGTCGGCATTGCGCTGATTTCCACCAAGGTCAAACGACAGGCGAACCTTATCACCCGCGTTGAAGGCGAAGGACGCGAGCGACGAAATCACGCCAGGGCCGGTGGACCCATCAAGATCGACGCACAACCCACTGCACGTAATTCCATAGTCACCGCTCTTCACGACATCGACGTTGCCGACGACCGAGAAGTTTGCGAAGCTTGCATAGTTGAGCGCTGAATTTCCGCCAGCTTCGGCGTCAAACGTATCCGAGAAAACCACTGCAGTAGTTGCCGGTGCTGCAAGGCTAAGCGCACCAAGCGCCAGAACAGAAGAAACGAGTCGCATTAAAAAACCCCTTTAATTCCAATGCGGCAAAGGACGCAGCCACATTGGTTACATTTTTTTAATCAAACACAGATCGACCCGTCAAATAGAGATTTATGAAGGCGCTGTCCCAATCTGGGACCCCTTGCCCAACCGACCAATGTTCCCTAATCGTTCACGCGATGACGCTACCCGTAAATCCCGATGAACCGGCCTATATCCAAGGCTTGAACGCCCCGCAGCGTGAGGCTGTCCTCACCAGTGAGGGTCCTGTCCTGATGCTGGCAGGCGCCGGCACGGGGAAGACGGCGGCTCTGACGGCACGGCTGGCCCATCTCATCGCGACGCGCCGCGCATGGCCTTCGGAAATCCTCGCCGTCACCTTCACCAACAAGGCCGCGCGTGAGATGAAGGAGCGTGTGGGTCGTATCATCGGCGACGCGGTGGAGGGGATGCCCTGGCTGGGCACGTTCCATTCTATCTGCGCAAAAATGCTCAGAAGAAACGCCGAACTCGTTGGTTTACAATCCAATTTTAACATTCTGGATACCGATGATCAGCTGCGCCTGCTCAAGCAGATCGTCACCGCGGCTGATCTGGACGAGAAGCGCTGGCCCGCCAAACAGCTGGCGGGATTAATCGACCAATGGAAGAATAAGGGATTAACGCCAGCCGATGTCGATACGGCAGAAAGCCAGCGCTTTGCCGACGGTCAGGGCGCAAAGCTCTACACAATCTATCAGGACCGACTGAAAGCGTTGAACGCCTGCGATTTTGGCGACTTGCTGTTGCATATGCTGACGATCCTGAAGACCCATCGGGATGTGCTGCAAAGCTATCAGCAGCGGTTCAAATACATCCTCGTCGACGAATATCAGGACACAAATGCCAGCCAATATCTGTGGCTGCGGCTCCTTGCCCAATCGAGCAAGAACATTTGCGTCGTGGGTGATGATGACCAGTCCATCTATTCATGGCGCGGCGCGGAAGTGGCGAACATCCTTCGGTTTGAGAAGGATTTCCCCGGCGCGGCCGTCATCAAGCTTGAGCAGAATTACCGCTCCACCCCGCACATCCTCGGCGCGGCGTCGGGTCTGATCGCGAAGAATGGCGGGCGGCTCGGCAAGACGTTGTGGACGGAAGTCGACGCCGGCGACAAGGTTGAGATTATCGGCGTGTGGGACGGGCCGGAAGAAGCCCGTCGCGTGGGCGAAATGGCGGAGGACCATCAAAGCGCCGGAGGCTCGCTTGACGAGCTGGCCATCCTCGTGCGCGCCCAGTTCCAGACGCGCGAGTTCGAAGACCGCTTCATCTCAATTGGCCTGCCCTATCGTATTATTGGGGGTTTCCGCTTTTATGAGCGCGCCGAAATCCGTGACGCGCTCGCTTATCTCCGACTGGTGAACCAACCTGCAGACGATCTGGCGTTCGAACGGATCGTCAACCAACCCAAGCGCGGCATGGGCGACAAAGCGCTTGCCCGTGTCCAGACCTTTGCGCGCGGCATGGGCGGCCCCCTCTCCCATGCTGCCGTCGCGATCCTCGACAGTGATGAACTGACCCCGCAGGCCCGTCGCGCGCTGGGCAGTTTCATCGGCGATATCGCCCGCTGGCGGGATCTTTCGGCCAGTCTGCCGCACTATGAGTTGGCCCGGCAAATCCTTGATGAAAGCGGATACACTGCGATGCTTCAGGCCGACAAATCGGCCGAAAGCGCGGGTCGGCTTGAAAACCTGAACGAACTTGTCCGCGCGATGGAAGAATACGAGACGCTTGGCGCCTTCCTTGAGCATGTTAGCCTCGTCATGGACAATGACGCGCAGGGCGATGGCGAGAAGATCACCATGATGACGATCCACGCCGCCAAGGGGCTGGAGTTTGACCGCACCTTCCTCGTCGGATGGGAAGAAGGCGTGTTCCCCTCTCAACGGGCGCTGGATGAAGGCGGCATGGCGAGCTTGGAAGAGGAACGCCGCCTTGCCTATGTGGCTATCACGCGGGCGCGACGGAAGTGCACTATCCTCCATGCCGCCAACCGCCGCATATACGGCCAGTGGACATCCAGCATCCCCAGCCGCTTTATCGGAGAACTGCCTGCCGATCATATTGAGCAGGAAAACTCTATGTCCGGCGGGGAAAGCATGTGGCGGGCCAATTGGTCCCAAAATGCGGACCCATTCGCGCACGTCAACCGCGGCACAGGACGCGGACCGGGCTGGCAGCGGGCTTCAACCAGCTATTCCACGGCCCCCACCCGCATTGTCGAGGCCCGCGCCAGCGCGGTCAGCCTTGGCAATAAGGGCCGGTCTGATCTCTCCATCGGTCACCGCGTGTTCCACGAAAAGTTTGGCTACGGCCTTATCGCCGAGATTGAAGGCAACAAGCTGGAAGTCGACTTTGAGCAAGCGGGCCGCAAACGCGTGCTCGACACCTTTGTCACTCTCGATTGACGCCCAATGAAAAGGGCCCCGGCGACTTGCGCCGGAGCCCCTTCCCTGTTCTTCGCGTGACGATTAAGCGAAAGAAACGTTCGCCTGACGACGGCGCATCGCACCACCGACAAGGCCGAAACCAGCAAGCATCATTGCCCAAGCTGCGGGCTCAGGAACACCGCCGCCCGGATTGACCGAACCGAATGTGATGTTGTCATAGACTACAAAGTTGGCCGTGCCGCCAAAATCGATCGACTTGACAAGACCGCCGAACGCCACGCCGGATGCCGTCCAGTTGCAATAAAATCCGCTCGGATCGCCGGCACAATTTTGGTTGTATTGATTGACGATGGCAATCTGCCCCAACAGGTTTCCGCCCGCGTTGAAGTCGTCATAAACGGACACAAAGCCGGTTGAATTCGCCGAGTAGAAGAACGAGAAACCGGTGGTGAACCCGTTGGTCACGTTCAGGATTGCGCTGTTCACATTAGGAAGACGAGCGAAGTCTCGCCTGAAGGTTCGTTGGCGGTATTCCCGCTGCCGCCAGCGTCGACGTCGATAAGTGCGAGCGAGCCTGGCGAAAAGACATAGTCTGGTCCGTAGAAACTTCCGACTTCCTGAAGGTTCGAAAGACCTTCAAAAGTGAGGGTGACGGCAGCATTGGCGGTGGACGGAAGCGCGAGAAGCGCGGCAGTTGCCAAAAGAAGTTTTTTCATAAGTCGCATATCGATTCGAAAAAGTGGTTATTTTGGTCCGTCTCCGCTTTGCGGTATCCGGACAGGTGCGACCCTGTTGGTTCAGTTAACGAAATATTCATGTTGGATGCAAGTCTGAATATGTTGGATGAAACCGACACAATGTCGCGAATAGGCACATGTTTCTTGTCGACGGCCTGCCAAGGTATGACAACGGTCCTGGCCTAAATATCTTCTGCTTCAATCCGTTACCATGTGCTGGTGGGCATGGGTGCGTTGGAGCCCCGTGGGCTGCCAAGCTTTCATGAAAAGGGACAGAAGATGAATTTTCTGAAATTTGGCGCCGCCGTTTTGCTCGCCGCATCGCCCGCTTTTGCATCAGGTGACGCGCACTGGAGCTATTCCGGCCCCGGCGGACCGGAACATTGGGGCGATTTGAAGCCAGAATTTGCCACCTGCCGCACCGGTAAGATGCAGTCGCCGATTGATCTGGCGCAAGCGAACACGGCCGGCCAAATCCCTGTCCGCGCTGACTATAAGGCCGCGCCGCTCACCATTTTGAACAATGGCCACACGGTGCAGGTCAACTTCCCCGCCGGGTCTTCAATGACGAGCGCGGACCGTGAGTTTTACCTTGTGCAGGTTCATTTTCACACGCCATCAGAAGAAGCCATTAACGGCAAGCGTTTCCCCATGGTCGCGCACTTCGTGCACAAGGATGCCAACTGGGCGCTCGGCGTTCTCGGCGTCTTGTTCGAAGAAGGCGCTGCCAATAGCGAGCTCGCAAAAATCATCGCCGCGGCACCAAAGCATGAAAAGGCGGCAGCAGCTGTCGCTGGCGTGACGATCAACCCGGCGGATCTCATTCCCTCAACGTTGAACGTCTATCGCTTCCAGGGGTCGCTCACCACACCGCCCTGCAGCGAAGGCGTGAACTGGCACGTGGCGCAGTCGACGGTCACAGCAAGCGCCGACCAGTTGCGCGCCATGGCCACACTTATGGGCAACAACGCCCGACCGCTTCAGCCACTTAACGGTCGTCTGGTCGTCGCACCGGCGAACTAAGTCCTATTTGCTGAATAAATCTTTGAGAACCTTGCCCACAGCTTTGCGCTGTGTGGCAGGGGCCTCATAACCAATCTGCATTGCTGACACTGTAATAGCATTTCGGATCGCCACGGATTCATCATTCTTCTGGTCCGACGTCGGCGTTGTCGCTGCAGGTCCAATGGCCACGCCGGGTAGCCCCGACCGACCAAGGTTGGTCACAAATTTCGCGTCATACACATCATAGGATCCAATCTGCGTCATCACCCATGGCGCCCCGTCCAGCTTGTCCGGAAAATTGACGTTGAGCGTGACACCGCGCGGAATCATGCGGCCGCCCTTTTCTGCCTTTTCAAGCGCCGACAGCAATGTTGTCGTAAGCCCGGCAACCACCTTTGACGCTGGATTGGCAAGCGTCGCATTGTCGACCGTCCCCATGCCTGCGCTCAGTGCGATGGCCGGAACACCCCGAACGGCGGCATACTGAACGTTACTGACCGTACCTGAACTGATCACAATATGGCCGACATTCTGCCCTTCATTAGGACCTGAGAGGACAAGATCAGGCGCTTTACCCCATCGCCCCTTGGCCAACACGTCGATGCCGTAAAGCGTCGCCATGACGGGTGTGCCGTCAACATAATACCAATCCAAGCCAAACCCGGCGCGGGTCATCGGTCCGGCACCGAGATCTCCGGCCTTTGCCGCGCCATTCAGGCAATCGGCCGCCAACGGGCCCAAGGGCCGAATGAATTTAACGGCTGCGCCCATTCCACTCTGCCCGGTACAGGGAACAGAGACGATCACATCGTGCCCCTGCGCCTTCAGCTCTTCATAAAGCGCTTTCACGTTGCTCGTGAGGCCATCATCATTGGTCAACACAATGTTCTTGGCGAGCACAGGCTGCGCGCACAGACCCGCGGCCAGCGCCGCAGCCCAAAGCTTATTCATATACGTCCCTCTCCCTAGGGCGGGCCAGACACCCGCCCTGTCCTTATTTCTGCGCTTAAAAAACTGCCTTCGCCTCTGTGCCCATCATGGCGCCGCGCACCATTGGGATCGGTGGGCCACCATAGCCCAAGAAGGTGTCATGGAACGCCTTCCACTTGGACCGGTCGCCGCCTGTCCAATCCTCACGCAACTTGCGGATCATCAGCTTGCCCATCGTGTAGTTGAGGTACGCCGGATCATAGGTGCCGCGCGCCGATTGCTGGCGGGCATTGCCTTCGTCCTGATAACATTCCTTGATGAACATCTTACGCGACTGATCCTGCGTCATGCCGCGTGCATGCATCCCGATGGCGGAGAGATATCGGCAGTCGCGCAGCAAGGCGTTCGACAGCTGACCGATATGGGTTTCCGGATCACCTTTGTTCAGGCCGGCGTCCCACATCATTTCCTCCGTATAATGGGCCCAGCCCTCGGCAAAAGCATAGCCCACAAAGACGCGCCCAAAGAGCGACTTCGCCCGATTGGCATGGAGGAAATTGAGAAAATGGCCGGGCCAGACCTCATGCACCGAGGTGAACAGCAAATCCTTTGTCCCCGGCACATAAGCGTTACGCGTTTTAGCATCCCAAGAAGGGTCTGGCGGGGAGATGTAATAGACCGACGGCAAACCCTTCTCATAAGGTCCGGGAATGTCGATATAGGCGCTGTTCTGCCGGTTGTACGGCGGCGATTCCTCGACTTGGGCCTGTTCCGTTCCCGGGATCGACACTATGTTGTTGTCGATGAGGAACTGACGGAGAACCGGCAACTGCTCACGCGCCTCTGCCACCGGACCGGCATCGGACTTTTTGGAATTCATCTTGTCCATACACGCAGCAATAGTTTTGCCCGGCGCAAACTTGGCGCATTCAACCTTTAAGGCATCCTGATTGCGCTTGAGGTCCGCACGACCCACAGCCTCAAGTTCATCAAGCGACACGTCAACACCTTCAGTTGCAGACAACATCCGGGAGAACCGGTCTGCTCCCAAGGCGAAGTCAGTCGTCGCGGTCTTCTTCTGGCCTTCTAGCCATGTCGCCATGCCGTTCATCGCCGTCGCCGCATCCTTGGCGGCGGCATCAAATTCGGCCTGAAGGGCTGGATCCTTCACGCTGGCAAAGGCAGCCTTGGCATCACCTGTGTAATATTCCGCAAATCCTTTGAAACCGGGGATCGCGTAATTGACGAAGCTGATCGGCATCGGCGTTTTCAAATTCTGTCGGATCTGCTGGACTGCACCCGGAATGGCGCGCGCATATTTGATGAAGGCCTTCATCCGCGTTTCGGCATCGGCATAGGGACGCGCGATGTAGACATTGGGGTCCAGACCGTTGTCGAAATACCAAGTGACATCGGTGTGCGGAGAATCCGCATCTTCAATCCAGAACAATTCACCCTGCGCAACATGGACCAGATAGTCCCGCTCAAACTTTTCCTCGTCCGTCATCCCATCGCTGTTGAGAGCCTTGGCAGTGATGATGGCATTTTTGAGGAAGGCGATGCGCGCAGCGATGCCATCCTCGCTCCAGTCTGCCAGAACCCCATCATATTCATGGCGTCCCTGATAGACGGCAAAGCTGGGGTTGAGCCGGAAATAGTCTTCCAGAAAGCGATCCGTAAAGGCCAGCCAGGGCCGAACGGCGGGCGCAGCGGGCGGCGGGGTGGAGACGACAGGTGGTGCCGCTGCCACTTCGGGCTTCGTGGCGCATCCGCCAAGCGACAAGGCACCGATAGCCACGGACAGAGCGAGCGCAAGACGCTGCGATTTCATGAAACAAACTCCAGACCAGATTTCTATTCGACACGTAGATGCCACAAAGGTTGCACCAGACCATCTGCCACGCCAAGAACAATCCCGTGACTGAGACCATCCCCGCCCTCACCCATCCGCTCGCCTATCGCGATTACCGCTTTTTCTGGATTGCGCGTTTTTCTGCAGTTGTGGCGACCATGGGGATCGTCGTTGTCCTCGGCTATCAGTTCTACGACGTCGCGCGCACCGATTATGGCATGTCGATCAAGGAAGCTTCGTTTCAACTTGGGTTGCTCGGTCTCGCTCAATTTGTCCCGCTGGCGGTGTTAACGCCGGTGGCCGGGTGGGTCGCTGACCGGTTTGACCGGCGCTATGTGGCGATGTTCGCCAATATGATTGACGCGTCTGTGGCTCTCACATTGGGATTCATGACCGCCAACGACGGGCTTACCCTGCCGCTGCTCTATATGATGGCAGCGCTGCACGGTGTGGCGCGTGTGTTTGTGGGCCCGTCCATGTCATCCATCGTGCCCAATATCGTGCCACCGAATGTTTTGCCGCGCGCCATCGCGTTCAATTCTATGGCCTGGCAGACAGGCACTGTGATCGGGCCAGGCATTGGCGGTATTTTGTTCGGGGTTATTCCTGCCCTCCCTTATTTTTTGGCGGCGGCCCTCCTCATTCTGGCATCGCTCGCTGTTGCGCAGATCAAGCCGCTGCCCAAGGTGGAGATTAAGGGGAGTGCCCACCCGTTCCGGCAGATGATCGACGGACTGCACTACACATGGAATGAACGCTTCCTTCTTGGTGCCATCACGCTCGATCTGTTCGCGGTGCTGCTGGCGGGGGCAACGGCGCTGCTGCCAGTCTATGCCCGCGACATTCTGATGGTTGGGTCTGAGGGGCTTGGTTGGCTGCGCGGTGCGCCTGCCGTCGGTGCCACGCTGATGGCGCTCTGGTTCTCTTTCCGACCTCTACAGCACAATGTTGGGGTAAAGATGCTTTGGGCTGTTGTCGTGTTTGGCCTTGCGACCATCGTGTTCGGCCTTTCCAAAAACTATTGGTTGTCGCTGGGCGCAATGTCTGTGCTGGGTGCAGCCGACATGCTCTCCGTCTATGTTCGCTCGTCGCTTGTGCAGCTCAATACGCCAGATGACATGCGCGGACGGGTCGGCGCCGTCTCCTCCCTTGCCATTTCCGGTTCCAATGAACTGGGAGAGTTGCAGTCTGGCTTTGCAGCGGCACTGCTCGGCCCGGTTGGGGCAGTTGTTTTTGGCGGCGTTGGGGCTATCTTTGTTACAGCACTCTGGGCCAAGCTGTTCCCGGAACTTAAAAACGCAAAAACGTTCGAGCCGCAATTCAGGAAGACATCACAATGAAGTTCGATTCGATCCTCTCGACCATTGGCCAAACCCCGCATGTCCGCATGTCCCGCCTGTTTCCAGACCATGATGTCTGGATCAAGTCAGAACGCGCCAACCCCGGCGGGTCGATCAAGGATCGTATCGGCCTTGCGATGATCGAGGATGCGGAACGCTCCGGCGCGCTCCTGCCCGGTGGCACAATTGTCGAACCCACCTCGGGCAATACCGGCATCGGCCTTGCCATGGTCGCGGCAGTCAAGGGCTATAAGCTGATCCTTGTTATGCCGGAGAGCATGTCGATCGAACGTCGCCGACTGATGCTGGCCTATGGCGCCAGCTTTGATCTGACCCCCCGCGAAAAAGGCATGAAGGGCGCCATTGAGCGCGCTTTAGAGATCGTTGCTTCCACGCCCGGTGCATGGATGCCGCAGCAGTTTGAAAACCCCGCCAATATCGAGGTGCATGTCCGCACGACTGGTCCGGAAATCCTTGTGGACTTTGCGGACAAGCCAATCGATGCGATCATCACCGGCGTCGGAACGGGTGGCCACATCACGGGTGTCGCTCAGTTCCTGAAGCCATATTGGCCCAATCTCAAGATTTACGCGGTGGAGCCGACGCTCTCCCCCGTCATCTCTGGCGGCGCGCCTTCGCCTCACCCCATTCAGGGGATTGGTGCTGGCTTCATCCCGAAGAATCTCCACACCGATCTTCTTGATGGCGTCATTCAGGTGGACCCTGCCGACGCCAAAGAGATGGCGCGCAAGTCAGCCACGCTGGAAGGCATGCTCGTCGGCATTTCGTCGGGCGCAACACTGGCCGCCATCAAGCAGAAGCTGCCTGATCTGCCCGCCGACGCCCGCGTGCTCGGGTTCAACTATGACACAGGTGAGCGTTACCTCTCCGTTCCGGACTTCCTGCCGGAGGCGTAAGCCCTCGCCTCCCTTCCCGTGACAAAACGTGATCTTTACCATTTGACGCAGGACGCCGCCGTCGATGCGATCCGGCAAGCGGACACCAAAGGTGTGCGCGCTGGGCCGATCATTATCTTGTGTCTGCTGGCAGCGCTTGCTTTGGGGGTTTGGGCATGGTCCGCCGGATGGCTCACTCAGGCTTTTGACGGCGTGCAGCAGAACGCGATCGACGAGTACTCCATCAAAATTCCCGCCAATGTCCCGACGGTTGAACCGCTGGAGCTAAAGGCAGTCCCTGTCGAGATCGCCAAGAAGATCAACGACGCGACGCCCTTCACCAAAGAACCCGTCCCGCCAGCCGCACCTTTCCGCATTGCAGGAAATGCCACCGACATTGCCCGCGCAACCGACTGCCTGGCGGCGGCCATCTGGTATGAGGCTGGGGCAGAAACACTCGCTGGCAAGAAAGCCGTGGCACAGGTTGTGCTCAACCGCGTTCGGCATCCGGCTTATCCCAAATCCGTCTGCGGCATCGTCTTTCAGGGGCAGGAGCGTGCAACGGGTTGCCAGTTCACCTTCTCCTGCGATGGCGCAATGGCCCGCGTACCCGGCGTTGAGGCTTGGGCGCAGGCTCGTGGCTTGGCCCGCATCATGTTGAATGGCGAAGTCTTCAAACCCGTCGGCGTTGCCACGCATTATCATACGGACTGGGTGCTTCCGGCCTGGAGCGCAAAGCTCGACAAGGTCCACAAAGAGGCGACGCACCTCTTCTTCCGTTGGACCGGTTTCTGGGGCACGCCTGCGGCTTTCCGCGGCCGCTATGCCGGGGTCGAGCCTGCCGTTCAGAAACTGATCATGCTCTCCCCCGCTCATGCGCAGGTTGACGCCGATGATGCTGTTATCGGAGATATGCCGCCACTTGATCCGACGCTCGGGGTGCCCGGTGCAGATGGACAAATTCCGCCCGGCACGCCGCCTGTCGGCAATGGCGTTCCAGCCAACGCCTATGGTTTCAAGCCCCGCCTCCAAAGTCCATCGGGCGACTTCATAGCCTTTGTTGTTCCCAAGACGACGGACCCCAGCCAGCTGCTGGGCCTTGTCCTCGCATCCTGTTCGGTAAAACCGTATTGTAAAGTGCTCGTCTGGACGGACAATCGCCGCGCACCCACCAAGATGCCTGTCACCGATGATCAATTGGCGGCGATGGCCTTTAGCTATCTACGAAACCGCTCCAACGGGCTCGACAAAGTCCTTTGGAATTGTGACGTCTTCCCGCGGCCGGATCAGACCCAATGTATGAAGCAGCGGGTGGTTCCAACGCCAGCGGTGAAGCCCTTAGTGTCAACGGCTATTCCCGCGCCTGCACCGACCGGCACGATCCCATAAGAAGCCGAATTCCCTGAGCTTGTCGAAGGGCAGCACTTTCTGGTCACCAAAGGAAGGACGAGGCTTCGACAAGCTCAGCCCAAGCGGTACGAAGGGTCACTCCGCCGGTACAGCGACCTTCGGCCCCCTTCCCGTCACCCAGCGCACGACACGCGGGATCGGGGCATACGCCTCCATCCAATTTGCATAAGCGACATAGGCAGGGTCGGTCAGGAGATGTTTCTCCTCAGTCCGCGCGCGCCAGTGATAAACGGCACTGACCAGCGCGAGCATCACCGTGTTCCGCACGGCATCGACCATGTTGTCTGTCGTCACAAGGAACGGCAAGGTGGACAGCCACCAGAACGCATTCTTCGACACATAAGCTGGATGCTTCGTGAAGGCATAGGGCCCGTTGGTGATGATCCCGCGATGCGTCAGGTTGGAAAAGCGCAACCCAAATGCCACCGTCGCCCAGGCGTAAACCGCCGTGAGCAGCACGAGCAGCCCACCCCAGATCGCGAGCACAACTGGCGATCCTTCAAACCAGTGCATCCAGCTGGCATCACCCCAGGTCCCCATCTGGTAATAGAGGACGCCGCCTTCAACCATCAGCACAAAGGGCGGATAGCGCATCAAAGCTGCAACCCAGCCCTGCATGTGCGGGTTGACCGTACGGATATGCGCATCCAGCGGCTTCATGGTCAGCAGATAGCCAACTGTCGCGAAAGCAACGTCCACGAGAAACATCAGGCTGATCAGCCAATTGGCCATCGACACCGGGCTGGAAAGGATGTCCGCCGTTGCCCAGCCGACCACATGAGCAAAACCACCGGGCACAATCGAAAACATGAAGGCGAGGAAGAAGCCTTTGACCGCCCATGCCCGGGCATGATGGCGGATATCTTCCCCATTCCAGCCCGACTGTCCGATGAGCCATGTGCCAAAATGCCAAGCCCCATCTCGCGGTTCCTTCAAATACCGGTCAAGCCAGAGAACATAGGGCACTGACAACGCCAGCAGAAACGGGATAGCCTCGCCAAACACCTCCATCGAAAACAGATAATTGCCGCGCCAATACCAACGGCCAATGCAGTAAACGACGGCAATGACGCCCCAAGTGGCCCAAAGGCCCGCAATCTTGACCAGCGAGATATCCACCACCTCCCGAAGTGGACGCGGATGCGCCCAGTCGATCCCGGTTGAAGCGCGCAGATGAACCTTATCCACCAGCAGCGACCAGAGAACCATCGGAATGCCGCAAGCCAACAAATTGGTGAGCGCAGACCAGCTGCCATCCATGCCATATTGCCGGGATACCGTGACCCAGAAGAACAGACCGGCAAGCCCTGCAAGGCCAACGCCTGCAGAAACAGCGGACACTGGCCGTGCTGGCCGAGTCTGGCGGGTGGGTTCATCCATATGCACCCTTTAGCGACGAGCAGTTAAGGTTGATTTACCGTTCCCCCAAAGGCCGATTTACAGGCCACGCCCGAACCGCTAGCTCCAAGAAGACAAATCAGATTGGCGGGTATTCAATGACGTTTCTGGGCAAGGCATGGCGATTTCTGGTTGGAGTAAAGGACGCGCTGGTCCTTCTCCTCCTCCTTGTGTTCTTCGGAGCGCTCTATGCCCTCCTTTCTGGCACACCGAATGCGGGTCAGATTGAAGAAGGCGCGCTGGTTGTGACGCTGAATGGCTCAATTGTTGAGCAACCTGAAAGCGCCAGCCCGGCTGAACTGCTATCTGGTGCCGGCAGCAATCGCGGCCAAATCCGACTGCGCGATGTCGTCTACGGCATTGAGACAGCCGCCAAGGATGAACGAGTGAAAGTGATCGCACTCGATCTTGATAGCTTCTGGGGCGGTGGTCAGGTTGCCCTGCAAGACGTTGGAAATGCGTTGGAAAAATTCCGCAAGACCGGCAAGCCCGTCATAGCCTTTGCCACCGCTTACACCGATGACAGCTATTTGCTCGCCGCGCATGCGAGCGAAGTTTGGCTCGACCCCATGGGCATGACGTTTATCGCCGGTCCGGGCGGAACGCAGCCTTACTTCAAAGGGCTTATCGATAAGCTGGGCGTCAACGTCCACGTTTATCGCGTCGGCAAATTCAAATCGTTCATCGAACCCTATACCCGCAGCGAACAGTCACCTGAGGCCAAGGCCGCAGGACAGGGGCTGGCCGATGCGCTGTTTTCCTCATGGAAGGCCGATGTGAAGGCCGCCCGCCCTGAGGCGAAGCTGGATAGTTATATCGCCAACCCCGCCACCTCCGTCGCCGGTGGCAGCTTTAGCAAGGCCGCATTGAACGCCGATATGGTCGACAAATTGGGCGATCGGATCGCATGGTCGCGTCGGATCAGCGAAATTGCCGGGAAGGACAGCGACACTGCTGCGGACATCTTCCGGGGGACTGAGTTCGCCGATTATTTGGCTGCCCATCCCTTCACCCCACATGGGGGCAAGATTGGCGTTGTTACGGTCGCCGGGAGCATCGTTGATGGTGAGGCCGCCGCGGGAACAGCGGGTGGCGACACAATCTCTCGCCTCATTCTCGACGCGGTCGCAACGGCGGACCTTGACGCCCTCGTGGTCCGGATCGACTCACCGGGTGGTTCCGCTCTGGCGTCAGAGCGCATCCGCCTAGCCCTTATGGAGGCAAAGAAGGCCAAGTTGCCCGTCATCGTTTCCATGGGCAATGTCGCGGCATCCGGCGGCTATTGGATTGCGACCGCAGGCGATAAGGTGTTTGCCGAGCCCGCGACAATCACCGGTTCCATCGGCGTCTTCGGCATCCTCCCGACCTTTGAGAAGACCGCTGCGAAAATCGGCGTCTCTGGAGATGGGATCGCCACCACGCCCCTCTCCGGTCAACCCGATATCCTGCGTGGGACAAATGCTGTCACCGATCAGTTGATGCAGGGCGGCGTGGAAGACATCTACCGCCGCTTTTTAGGGCTTGTCGCCGCAGAGCGTAAACTGCCGCTGCCCCGCGTCGAAGAGATAGCACAAGGTCGAGTCTGGGATGGTGGATCAGCGCGTCAGCTCGGCTTGGTCGACGCCTTCGGTTCCCTTGACGATGCAGTTGCGGAAGCGGCCAAGCGGGCCAAGCTGGACTCAAGCAAGGTGCGCCCTCTTTATCTCGACCGCATCCCATCATGGATGGAACTGCTCGCCCAGGGTTGGTTTGCCCAAGAGCCCGCAACACCTGCCCGCGATGCATGGTCAAAGGCCATTCTTCGGCAGCAGGCGTCTATGGCAACAGGACTGGAAGACGGTCTCCATGTCCTCTCCGGCCCCGCCGTTCAGGTCCGCTGCCTGTCTTGCCCCTCTGTGCCCCGCCAGAGAGCGCGGGACAGCTTCTTTCAAACCCTGTTGAACAAGGTAGTTTCATGATTGAACTTCGCGCCGCCACGCCCGACGACGCTTCGGCGATTGCCGCAATTTACGCGCCCTATGTCGCAACCAATGCTGTTTCGTTTGAAACATCGGCCCCAAATGCGCGCCAGATGCGCACACGAATCGAGAATGGCAATCACCTATACCCGTGGATCGTGGCTATCGAAGGAGACGTCGTGCTCGGCTATGCTTATGCGAAGCCATTTCGCCCCGGCGACACGCATCGCTTCGGCGTCGAAGTCGCGGTCTATGCTGCCGGCGAATTGGAAGGCAAAGGCATTCGCCGTAACCTTCTTCAGGCACTTGTCGCGACTTTGACCGAACAGAATTTCACGCAAGCCATTTGCACCCTGATGACGCCAAACGACAAGCTGATCCAGTTATATGAGGCCGTCGGATTCAGACGCGCGGGCGCCTATCGGGAAGTGTGCTACAAAAACGGCCAATGGTGCGATATCGGCCTGTGGCAACGTGAATTATCAGACGCCGCCAATCCACCGGCGGATTTGAAGCCGTTCAGCGATACAGGTGTCGTGCGCGGGTAATCCCGGCCCAGACGTTAAAAGCATAGGATAGGACAGAACATGACAAACCATGTCGAAGGCAAAAGCATCATCATCACCGGCGCAGGCGGCGGGTTTGGCCGGCTCGTGTCCGAAAAGGCAGCTGCCCTTGGCGCGAAGGTCATGTGTGCCGACGTTGACGCTTCTGCCGCCGATGCCGTGGCGTCGGCTATCCGCGCCGATGGTGGCATTGCGCGCGCGGCGGGTGTGGACGTGCGTGACATCGGCCAGATGAAGGGACTTGCGACATCGACGGTGGCCGAGTTCGGCGCGATCGACGTGATGGTCAATAATGCGGGCATCATGCCGTTGGCCTTCTGGGCGGACCATGAGGCAGCACTCGACGCCTGGAACCGCTGCATCGACATCAATCTGAAAGGCATCATGCACGGCATCATCGCGGTGCATGACCAGATGATCTGCCAGGGCCGCGGTCAGGTCGTCAATGTCGCGAGCATTTATGGCAACTTCCCCGTGGCGGGCGCGGGCATCTATGGCGCGACCAAGGCCGCCGTCAGCTTCCTGTCCGAAAGCCTGCGCGTGGAATCCCGCGGTAAGATCAAGGTGACGACGGTGAAGCCGACGGGGGTTCCCTCAACCGGCCTCTCCGGCACGATCATCAATCAGGCCGCAAGTGTCGGCATCCTTGGGCAGAACACGCCCGCCTTTTTAGAGATGGTGGAGCAGATGGGCGCAGGCACCTTCCCCGCCGAACGGCTCGACCCCGAGAATATCGATTATGCCAGCCTTGCACCTGAACACATTGCCGATGCCATCTTGCACGTGATCAACCAGCCTTGGGGCGTCTCGATCGGCGACATCACCGTGCGTGGCGCAGGGGATCACTTCATTCTTTAGTGCCGAGCGCCGTCCGGCACACATCGCCCATGCCAATGGCACGGAGAAAGACGGTGCCTTCCAACGTCACCATCAGGCGTGCGGCATCGATATCGGGCGTCTCGCTTTGAAGCTGGGCCTTGCCCCAGTCGAGAAAGCCGCGCCCAATGGCCTCTCCGATCTGCGAGAGGGTGGTGTCGCCATTGGCAGCACCACTCGCCACCTCAAGGAAGACGCGCATATAGGGCGCAAAGCCGGGGTCTGAGAGGGCGGCCGACAGGCGCGTCAGCAGAGCCTCATAGGGCAATGGCTCGGGCGCAGCTGCCCCCTCCATCGCAATAACCATACGTTCTGCAATATGCTGAAGGACAGCCGCGATCAGCGCGCTTTTGTCTGTGAAGTAATAGAGCAACATCCGGTCGCTCGTCCCAGCAGCCTTGGCAAGCGGACGCAGACTTGAGGCGGACAGGCCATGCGCGAGAACATGATCGGCCAACTTGTCGAGGATCAGGGCGCGCTTTTCATCGGATGTCATGTGTCACTTGTAGCAAGTGCTACAACAATGTGGCAATCTCTACAGGCCGCGATAGTCAGGTCGCCGCCGTCGCCGGTTTATACTTCGCAGCATCCGAAGTGAACTCGGCATGGCCGTATCCCGCCAACTGACGCCGCAGCTTTGAAATCAGGTGCTGGTCAGCAAGATCGCTGATCACCGGCAACTTGCCTGCGAGACGGTAGGCCGCCATGCGGAACAGGATGACGGCGATGGTCGCTGCGTAGAGGAGTTTGTCCATACCCGTGATGCGAACGCCAACGCGTTCGGCGGCGGCATAGTCGCCGTTCAGGAAGGCCTTGGCAAAGAAGACGCGCGCGAAGGAGCGTTCCAGCTTCCGGAAGGCGCGACCCTGCAACGATCGGTCGGTCGACAGCTCTGACTCCATGGTCGCTCGTAACAGGCCGCCGCAGATCTTATCGTCATATTCATGGCGCAATGTCGCGCTGCGTGTCAGCCAAATGCGGACAATCTCTTCGGGCGTATCTGCCAGCAAATCTTCCGGCAGACCGAGCAGAAAACAGCGGTAACGCGCCAGCTCGACCCGCGCGCGTTCAGCAGCCGTGAAGGTCTTACGACCCGCCTTCAGCACATCGTTGGACAAGAAATAGATAGGGATGAGGCCCGCAGGCATCTGGTCGAGCTGCGGGATCGGCACGCCATAGGTCTTTTCATCCCACATGCCGGGGCGTGTCAGGACGTTCACCCGCACCATCGAATGCATCAGCCGCACCATGGCGACAGCATGAAACCCCGGGCCGAACCGCTGCAGCGCACCCGGCAGGATCGTTGTGGTGAAGAAGGTCGCGGTTTCCTTCACCCGCCGCGCCGCCGTCGCGTGGCTCAAGGTTCCCGTCAGCGCCATAGGGAGTGCTGAGTATTTGTTGAGGAAGGTCGCGATAAACGCACCTCGAATGGCGAAAGGCGAGAGGTTCGCCGCACTGTTGCGCTCTTCCCGAGCGCCTGCCTCAACCATGCGCATGTCGAGCCAATCGGGCACGCGCTCCATCTCGGTGATCAGCGCCACCAGTTCCGGCGGCGCATTCGGTACGGCGTCCAGCCCCTTGTCACACGCCGTACGCAGCATATCGACGAGCGGGCGGAAGCCATATTGCGGCATCAGCGCGGCATAAGCATCGCCCGTGATGTCGCCGAGATTGGTATATTCACGAAAGCGCCCGACGAGATCGCTGTCCTTGAGCATTTCTTCGCGCGGAAAGGCAGAGCCTGCTCGGAATTCGGTTACATCTTCCGGCTTGGCGGCAAAGCGCTCCGGCATCTGATCGAAATCAAAGCGGTCATACAAGGCCGGCAGAAGTTCCTTTTGGGAACGGACGCGGGCGGCGATCTGGTCAACGGTGCTCATAAAGCCATGCTGCGTCAGGATTGACGGATACGTCAACCCTCACATGCAACAGCCCAACCCGTCAGCCTTTATAGGAGGGGATCGCCCAACCCTTCACAATGGCCATCGCCCGCAACGTAAACCCGGCCAAAGCGCCGATGATGGCTGCGATGAGCAATGGCACGCCTGCCCATGCCATCAACACAAACAACCCAGCCGCAAGCGCCGCCGCCGTCACATAGATTTCAGGACGCAGCAGGATCGAGGGCTCACCTGCCAGTACATCACGGATGATCCCACCGACGCAGGCCGTGATGACGCCCATCAGCACAGCGGTGATCGGCGCAATGCCTAGGGCAAGCGTTTTGGACGCGCCCAAGACAGCGTAGACCGACAGCCCAACCGCATCGAACCAGTCTAGCGCCCTGCCCTGCCACCAGCGCACCGGTGTGATCCAGATTAGCCCCACCACCGCAAGGCAGATGGCTGGCACGCGCCAATCTTGCACCCAAAAAACCGGCGCCCCGATCAGCAAATCCCGGACGGTCCCCCCACCCACACCCGTAACAAGCGCAAAGAAGGAAAAGGTGACCAGTGTTTGCCCTCGATGCGCCGCCGCTAACGCGCCGGACGCCGCAAAAACGGCGATACCGAAAAGGTCGAGCCAGACTGGCAGCGGGATCACGTCAGACGTCAACTTTAACGAGCTTTCTACGTTGTAAAAGACAGGGTCAGTGCGATGACGAACCAAGCGAAAGCACCCAATGTCACGGTATGTGCCCGTTTCAGCGTGACGGCATCATAAGCGAACAGTGACAAGAAAAAGGCCAGCCAAACCGAGAAAAAAATCGGTAGAAACGCACTTTCGATCTCGGGTTCGGACCACCCAACCATGAATGGCACGACAAGTGGGTCAAAGCACCGTGCCAATATCGGCCCGAGCATGAACAGCGTTCCCGTATACATTAGCCGCCTGTGCCAATCGATCCTCTTTCGATTTATGAAGGCTATCGTCACGAACACGGAATAGCTGGGCAACAAAATGCGGTTCGCCTTCGCCTCTTGGCCCATATGCAACCATCCTTTCCAGACCGCGATAAACACCCAGATAGTGCTAAGCGTCACTCCCAAGGCGATCAGCATTCCCACGACGCCAAGTGTCCGATGCAGGCGTACATTGCCAGCGCTGATCAGACTGGCCTTTCCGAACAGCAAGAACATCCACGCCCCGCACAACAGGCCATGGACGATGAATTTGGGATCAGAATTACTCGACTGCCCAATGTTGCTGTATAAATTGTCCCAAAAGCCGACCAGGGAGAATGCGAGCATCAAAAACGTCGCCGCTGGAAAAAAAAGTCGCCTCATCCCGCCTCCGCCGACTGAAGAGCTAAGCAAGCATAGCCAATGATCATCGACACCAAATGCCGCTAGCGTCGGAAGCTAGTAGCCAGAGGCCACCTTGATCAAGGCGTTTTGCTCTCCCGCTTCCTCCGCGACGCCAGCGGCAGAAGCATCAGTCCCAGAAAGGTGCCAATACCGGCAAACGCCGCCATCACGATCAGGATCGGATGATGCGTGTCCTCGCGTGTTTGGAGGTCCATGATGTGAAGGCCCCACATGAAGTCAAACCAGCGCCACTGTGCCGTTCGCACGGCCAATAGGGCGCCACTGTCTGCGTCGATGAAAACATGAGTCCCATCATCGAAATCAGCTTCCCATGCCGGACGCCCTCTTCGAAGTTCCAGCGGGTTCTTGTCGGCCGCCACAAACCTTAGCGCCTCGAGCTTGGCTGTACCCGCATAACTCGCGAGAGCCGCCTGCCGCGCCTCAAGGAGGGACAGACGCTTGAGATAACGGCCAGATGCAGGATCGAAACGACCCACCCCACCATCGGCATAATCAATGGTCCATTGCGGGCCCCAGGGGCGCTGTTCCAGCTTGGCAGACAGAATTGGGCGGCCATTGGTCTGAGGTACGACCACTTGAGCCGGCAGAACAAGCCGGGCGGGCTCCGACTTCAGGTGCGTGCCGCGCACTTCCTCAATGGGTCGCGCCACCATCCAGAGACCGCTCACGGTCCAAAGCAGAAGCGGAATGCCGATCAGCCAGCCGGTCCACAGATGAAGCCGGTAAAATGCGCGCCGTGGCCGCATGGATTACATGTGGATCGGTTTGCCGGTCACAGCCATCGCCGCTTCCTTAAGCGCCTCCGCATGGGTCGGGTGCGCGTGACAGGTGTAAGCGATGTCTTCGCTCGTCGCGCCAAACTCCATGGCGAGTGCGGCTTCGGCGATCATCGTGCCCGCAAGCGACGCGACGATATGCACACCAAGCACACGGTCGGTCTTCGCATCGGCGATGACTTTCACGAAGCCGTCGGTATCGCGGTTCGTTTTGGCGCGGCTATTGGCCATCATCGGGAATTTGCCGACCTTGATCTCTCCCTTTTCCTTTGCCTGCTCTTCGGTCAGGCCGACACTGGCAAATTCGGGCATGGTGTAGACCACGCCAGGGATGACGTCATGGTTCACAAGGCCAATTTGCCCTGCGCAGAATTCGGCGGCGGCGATGCCCTCATCTTCGGCTTTGTGCGCGAGCATGGGTCCGGGTGTCACATCACCCACGGCATAGACGCCGGGCACCTTGGTTTGGAAATCATGCCCGACTTCGATCTGTCCGCGTGCGTTGAGCGCGACGCCTGCTTTGTCGAGTGCCAGCCCTTCGGTGTTCGGGCGGCGGCCAATAGCGACGAGCACGCAATCGGCCTCCAGCGTTTCGGCGGCGCCACAGGCAGCGGGCTCGACCGTAACCGTGGCCTTGCCGGCCTTGATCGCGACACCGGTGACCTTGGTCGACAGCTTAAGCGCCATGCCCTGCTTCTTGAAGATCTTGGCCGCTTCCTTGCGGACTTCGCCGTCCATGCCGGGCAAAAGCTGATCGAGATATTCGACAACCGTCACTTCGGCGCCGAGGCGCTTCCACACGCTGCCAAGTTCGAGACCGATCACACCGCCACCAATGACAACGAGATGCTTCGGCACCTTGGGAAGCATCAGCGCGCCTGTGGAGTCCACGATAACCTTCTGGTCAACCTCGACACCCGGCAACGGCGTGACCGACGAGCCTGTCGCGATCATGATCTTCTTCGCGGTATAGGCGGTGCCGCCAACATCGATGCTGTTGGGCGAGGTGAACGCCGCGCGACCCTTGATCCAGGTGACCTTGTTCTTCTTGAACAGAAACTCGATCCCGCCGGTCAGCTCGCCCACGGCCTTGGCCTTTTCGGCCTGCATCGCGGGGATATCGACCTTCACATCCTTGAAAGTGATGCCGAACTTGGTCAGCGACCCGGAATGGGCTTCCTCATAAAGTTCGGACGCGTGCAACAACGCTTTGGAGGGGATGCAGCCGACATTCAGGCATGTGCCACCCAACGTCTCGCGGCTTTCGACGCACGCCGTCTTCAGGCCGAGCTGCGCCGCACGGATCGCCGCCACATAACCACCCGGGCCTGCGCCGATGACGATAAGGTCGAAATTGGTGTCAGTCATTGCTTGCTCCGTTCGCCCTGAGCCTGTCGAAGGGCTGCTTTCCGTCTTTCGGCCTTCAACAAAAAGAAGGACAGGGCTTCGACAGGCTCAGCCCGAACGGATCAGATATTATAGATCAATCAACAACCGTGTCGGATCCTCAATCGCGTTCTTGACGGCGACGAGGAAGGTCACCGCTTCGCGACCGTCAATCAGACGGTGATCATAGCTCAACGCCAAATACATCATCGGGCGGATGACGATCTGGCCGTCGCGGACGACCGGACGGTCCTCAATGCGATGGAGGCCGAGGACGGCGCTCTGCGGCGGGTTGATGATCGGGGTCGACATCAGCGAGCCGAAAACACCGCCGTTGGAGATGGTGAAGGTGCCGCCCTTCATGTCGTCCATTGTCAGGGTGCCATCCTTGGCGCGCTTGCCGAAGTCACCGATGGTGCGTTCGATGTTGGCAACCGACAAGTCCTGTGCATCGCGGATGACGGGGACGACGAGGCCGTTTGGTGCGGAGACCGCGACCGAGATGTCGGCATAGTTGCGATAGACGATTTCATCGCCTTCGATGCTAGCATTGACGGACGGAATGTCCTTCAGCGCCATGCACACGGCCTTGGTGAAGAAGCCCAGGAAGCCGAGACGGACGCCATGCTTCTTTTCGAACAGATCTTTATATTTGGCCCGCGCGGCCATCACCTCGGTCATATCGACGTCGTTGAACGTCGTGAGCATGGCCGCAGTATTCTGGGCTTCCTTCAGGCGCTTAGCGACCGTCTGACGCAGACGCGTCATCCGCACACGCTCTTCGCCGCGCGCAGCAGATGTTGCCACCGCCAGGTTGGCCGTTGGCGCAGCTTCAGCCTTTGTCGTAACCGGGCCAGCCGCGACAGCGGCCATGACGTCGTCCTTGGTCAGGCGGCCATCCTTGCCCGTGCCCTTAATCTTGGTTGGATCGAGGCCATGTTCCAAGACAACGCGGCGAACCGACGGCGAAAGCGTCAAATCTCCAGACTCGTCGGCCACAGCCTCGATAGCCGGAGCGGCTGGAACTGGCGCAGCCACTGCGGGCTTTGGCGCGGCCGCCGCACCCGAACCCGCTTCGATGGAACCAATGACCGCACCGACATTGACGGTCGTGCCTTCGGTGACGACGTGCGCACCCATGACACCCGCCACAGGCGCGGTCACTTCCACGGCGACCTTGTCAGTTTCAAGGCTGGCAATGGCTTCATCTGCAGCCACGGCCTCACCCGGCTGCTTGAGCCACTGACCCAGCGTTGCTTCCGCGATCGATTCACCCAGAGTGGGAACTACAACTTCAGTCGACATGTTCAGCCTTTCCGCTGGCGTCTGATTTCCGCACGGACACTATGGCCCAGCGCGTGCGAGATAAGAGCGGCCTGTTCGGCCTGATGGCGCTTCATGAGGCCTGTTGCGGTCGAGGCGCTCGCCTTCCGACCCGCGTAACGGGCTCGGTCTGACTTCACGCCTGCGTCCGCAAGGCATTCCTCAATAAAGGGCTCAACAAACGACCAAGCACCGTTGTTCTTCGGTTCTTCCTGTGCCCAAACGACCTCTTCAAGGTTCGTCATCCGCTTCAGGCGGGCCACAAGCGGCTCCGACGGGAACGGATAAAGCTGCTCAATGCGCACGATCGCCGTGTTCGTGTCACCAGCAGAATTGCGTGCCTCCATAAGGTCATAGGCGACCTTGCCAGAGCAAAGCACCAGACGCTTCACATCGGCATCAGCAGGCGCCCAAGGGTCAGACAGGATCCGCATGAAGTGGCTCTGGTCAAGGAATTCATCGACCTTCGACACCGCCATCTTATGACGCAGAAGCGACTTCGGAGTCATGACGATCAACGGCTTGCGGAACTGCCGGTGCATCTGGCGGCGCAACATGTGGAAATAGTTGGCCGGCGTCGTGCAGTTGGCAACCTGAATGTTATCTTCCGCGCAAAGCTGCAGATAGCGCTCCAGACGCGCGGAGCTGTGTTCCGGCCCCTGCCCTTCATAGCCGTGCGGCAACAGCATCACGAGGCCGTTGGCACGCAGCCATTTTGACTCGCCCGCCGCAATGAACTGGTCAATCATGACCTGTGCGCCGTTGGCGAAGTCGCCAAACTGCCCTTCCCAAAGCACGAGCGCCTTGGGGTCGGCACCGGCATAGCCATACTCGAACCCAAGCACGCCAAATTCCGAAAGCGGGCTATCCAGAACCTCAAAACGACCATGAGGAACAGTCGCTAAAGGTATGTATTTACGTTCATTTGTCTGATCAACCCAAACTGCATGTCGGTGGCTGAAAGTGCCACGACCGGAGTCTTGACCCGAAAGCCGAACGCCATAGCCTTCCGACAAAAGCGAACCGAATGCCAGTGCTTCGGCGGTTGCCCAGTCAAAGCCTTCACCGTTGGTGAACATATCCATCTTCGCCGCGAGTACACGGGCCAGCGTCGGGTGGACATTATGCCCATCCGGCACCGTCGTCAGCGTACGGCCGAGGCTTTCCAAAAGCTTACGCGACATACCGGTTTCGACATTGCGACGCGCCGTTTCCGGATCAGCCGGCTTGTTTAGACCTGCCCAGCGACCGCCAAACCAGTCAGCATCATTGGGCTTATACTCGGCTGCTGCCTTGAACTCTTGTTCCAGCACTTGCGTGAAGCGCATCGCGTGTTCGGAGGACCAGTTTTCGTCGATAACGCCCTGATCAACCAGCCGCTTGGAGTAGATCTCGCTCACGCCTGGATGCGTCTTGATATTCTTATACATCAACGGCTGGGTGAAGCTCGGCTCATCGCCTTCGTTGTGGCCGAAGCGGCGATAGCACCACATATCGATCACGATATCGCGGTGGAACGTCTGCCGGAACTCAATTGCCATCTTGCAGGCAAAGGTCACGGCCTCGGGATCATCGCCGTTGACGTGCAGGATTGGCGCCTGAACGCCCTTGGCCACGTCTGACGGATAAGGTGACGAGCGCGCGAATTGCGGGCTTGTCGTGAAGCCAACCTGATTGTTGACGATGAAATGGATACAGCCGCCGGTGTTATAGCCACGAATGCCTGAAAAACCGAGGCATTCCCAAACGATACCTTGCCCCGCAAAAGCAGCGTCGCCATGCAACAGGACGGGAAGAACCTGCGTGTGCTTGCCCTTGCCGATGTCATCACGGAACGTCTGGTTCGCACGGACCTTCCCAAGAACGACGGGGTCAACCGCCTCAAGGTGCGAGGGGTTGGGCACAAGGCTCATATGCACATTGATGCCGTCAAATTCACGGTCAGTGGACGTGCCGAGATGGTATTTCACATCGCCGGAACCGCCAACATCTTCAGGGCTGGCAGAGCCGCCCGAAAACTCGTGGAAGATGATCCGATATGGCTTGCCCATGACGTTGGCGAGCACATTCAGGCGTCCGCGATGCGGCATACCGATAACAATTTCGCGCACGCCTTGTGCGCCGCCCTGCTTGATGAAGCTTTCCAGCGCCGGGATCATCGCTTCGCCGCCATCAAGGCCGAAGCGCTTCGTGCCGACATATTTGCGGCCAAGGAACTTTTCATACTGCTCGGCCTCGATCACCTTGCCAAGAATGGCCTTCTTGCCTTCATTGGTGAAGCCGATGGACTTATCCGCGCCTTCCATACGTTCCTGAAAGAAGCGCCGCTCCTCCACGTCGGAGATGTGCATATATTCGAGGCCAACATTGCCGCAGTAATTGGAACGCAGGATCGCCACGAGTTCCCGAATGGTCGTCCATTCAAGGCCCATCGCCCCGCCGACATAGATCTTGCGATCAAGGTCTGCGGCAGAAAAACCATGATATTCAGGCGTGAGGTCAGGCGGCAGATCTTGCTTGGTCAGTCCGAGCGGATCGAGATTGGCAGCCAAGTGCCCGCGCACCCGATAGGTACGGATGAGCATCATCGCACGGATCGAATCCGCTGCCGCACTGGCCACGTCAGCATCGGCAATCGGCTTGCCAGCAGCCTTTGCCGCCGCCTTCACCGCCACTTGCATCTGCGTCGGATCCATGGCCGCCGTCAGATCATCCGTGTCTGTCAAGGGCCAGTTTGGCAGGGCCCAGCTGGGACCCTGCTCACTTTCGAATTCGTGGTTCTCAAAACCCATGATCTACGCCTTCCTGGGGAGAGGAAACTGGCGGGGGCACCAAGGGGTTCAGCCCTTGAGCACCTCTACCAATGTGCGGCCAAGTTCCGAAGGCGACGGCGACACGCGGATGCCCGCTGCCTCCATTGCTGCAATCTTCGAATCTGCGTCGCCTTTGCCGCCCGAAACAATAGCACCGGCATGGCCCATGCGGCGGCCCGGAGGCGCCGTACGGCCAGCAATGAAGCCAACCATCGGCTTTTTGCGGCCGCGCTTGGCTTCGTCGATCAGGAACTGAGCGGCCTGCTCTTCCGCATCGCCACCGATTTCACCGATCATGACAATCGACTTGGTTTCATCGTCGGCGAGGAATGCTTCAAGACAGTCAATGAAGTTGGTGCCGTTGACAGGATCGCCGCCGATGCCGACAGCCGTTGTCTGGCCAAGGCCTTCTGCAGTCGTCTGAAACACAGCTTCATAGGTCAGCGTCCCAGAACGCGAGACGACACCGACCGACCCCTTGGAGAAGATCGAACCGGGCATAATGCCGATCTTGCATTCATTGGGCGTCAGGATGCCGGGGCAGTTCGGGCCGATCAGGCGCGACTTGGAGCCGGAAAGCGCACGCTTCACCTTAACCATGTCGAGCACCGGAATGCCTTCCGTGATGCAGACGATGAGAGGGACTTCCGCGTCAATGGCTTCAAGGATCGAGTCCGCAGCAAAGGGCGGCGGTACATAGATGACCGAGGCATCGGCGCCCGTCTTGGTGACGGCTTCGGCCACCGTATCGAATACCGGCAGGCCGATGTGCGTCGTTCCGCCCTTACCAGGGGTCACGCCACCGACCATCAGCGTACCGTAATCCAGCGCCTGCTGTGTGTGGAATGTACCGGTATCGCCGGTCATCCCTTGCGTGATGACCTTGGTGTTCTTGTTGATGAAAATGCTCATGTCAGATCAGTTCCCCGACGGATGAAAGGTTGTGGCTCAGGCGAGCGACGGATCGATGGCTTTGCAGGCGACCAGCAATTCCTTCACGGCATCGACAGACACCTGGAAGTTAGCCTTGGTTTCACCTTCAAGTGCAATTTCGATGACTTCTTCAACGCCATTGGCGCCGAGGACCGCGGGCACGCCCACATACAGGCCATCAAGCCCGTACTTGCCATCCACATAAACAGCGCTGGGCAGGATGCGCTTCTGGTCAAACAGATAGGCTTCGGCCATCGCGATTGCCGACGTAGCCGGCGCATAATAGGCCGATCCCGTCTTCAGCAGCGCAACGATCTCACCACCACCGGACCGGGTGCGGGCAACAATCTCATCGATCTTCGCCTTGGAGGACTTGCCCATCTTCACGAGGTCGTCAACCGGGATGCCCGAGACCGTCGTGTAGCTGGTGACCGGCACCATCGTATCGCCATGGCCGCCGAGCACGAATGCGTTCACGTCCTTGACCGAAACGCCGAATTCCCAAGCGAGGAAGGTCGCAAAGCGCGCCGAGTCCAGAACGCCAGCCATGCCGACGACCTTCTGGTGCGGCAGGCCCGAAAACTCACGCAGCGCCCAGACCATCGCGTCAAGCGGGTTGGTGATGCAGATGACGAACGCGTCAGGGGCAAACTTCTTAATACCTTCGCCAACCGACTTCATCACGCTAAGGTTGATGCCGAGAAGATCGTCACGGCTCATACCCGGCTTGCGGGCCACACCAGCAGTAACGATGATGACATCTGCACCGGCAATGTCGGCATAGTCGTTCGTGCCCTTGATATTCGTATCAAAGCCTTCGACCGGGCCGCACTGGGCGAGGTCAAGCGCTTTGCCCTGCGGCATACCTTCTGCGATGTCGAAAAGGACGATGTCGCCCAGTTCCTTCTTTGCGGCGAGGTGGGCAAGTGTGCCACCGATCATGCCTGCACCGATGAGCGCGATCTTCTTACGAGCCATTGTCGTGTCCTTCCCGATTGGCCAAGTTTGGAATTGACGCCGCGCTTAAGCGGGTTTGAGGCCTCATGCAAACGCATAATGCCCCAAAGTTAAGACTTTTTCTGCAACTCATTCGCAATAGCTTTAAACTCTGTCTGTCGGCTAACAATTCTTGATTTGCGATCAATCGATTCTGGTTTAACCTCAACGTGTAACGGCCACACGACAGGAAGTTGAAGGGAAACAGTAATATGACCGCCCCGGCCAAATTGCAGATCGATATTGTGTCAGACGTTGTCTGCCCCTGGTGTGCCATCGGCTATGCCCAATTGGAGCGCGCGATCGGAAAACTAGGCGACCGCGTGGAGGTTGGCGTGCGCTGGCATCCCTTTCAGCTTGCGCCCTATCTGCCGCCAGAAGGCCAGAATGTCGCTGAGTATACTAAGGAACGCTATGGCGCGACGCCCGAACAGTCCTCCTCCAGCCGCACCCGCATCACCGATGCCGGTAGGGAATTAGGGCTCGAGTTCAACTTTTCCGCCGAAAGCCGCATCTACAACACCCGGCGCGCGCACAAGCTTCTTACTTGGGCCGGCGAAACTGGCGGGCAAACCGCGCTCAAAAAGGCGTTCTTCCATGCCTATTTCACGGCACAGAAGAACGTGAGCGATGACGCCGTATTGCTGGATGCCATCGAGGCAGCAGGGCTAGACAGGGCCGCCGCCGCTTCGGCGCTGGAGGACCCCCGCTATGACGCCATCGTGGATGCCGAACTCGCCCATTGGCTGGACCAGAACATCAGCGGCGTTCCGGCCTTCATCGTCAACGGCAAATACATGATCCCTGGCGCGCAGGACGCCGATACGTTCGTGCGGGTGCTAGAAAAGGTGATGGAGAAAGAGGCGGCCTAAGCCCCTACCCCGCCAGCGCCTTCACAATATCGTGCCAATGGTCGAGCTCCCCATTGAAGCTCTTGACCGGGATGCGTTCATCCTTGCCATGCGCGCGTTCGTCGTCCGGAGAAATGATCCACGCACCTGAGACGCCGTAAACCGGTATGCCAACCGAGCGGAAGAACAGGCCATCCGTTGCACCAGTCGACATTTGTGGGGTCAGCTCCACGCCCGGGTGGCGCTTGCGGATCGAGTCCGTCACAGCCTTGATCACGTCGGGACGCAGAGGAGATGGCGGAGATGGACGCGCTTCAGCCACCGGTTCCACGCTCACGTCGCTGCCGACCGTCTGCTGAAGTTCATCCTGCACGGCCTTTGCCTCCACGCCGGGGAAGATGCGGCAATTGACCATCGCCTTCGCCATCTGCGGCAAGGCGTTGTCGGCATGGCCACCCTCCAGCCGCGTCGCGACACAGCGGGTTCGTGTCTGCGCGACTTCCAGCGGGCTGGCTTCGATGATGTCGGCGGCCTCGCCATCCTTTTCATTGGCGAGCCAGCGGCGCATCGCGTCGCCTAGCGGCCCCTTTTCTTGCTTCTGCCGATATTGGAAATAAGCGCGCGTCGTTTCATTCAGGATTGGCGTGAAGCGGTGCGATTCCACCTTCTTCAACGCCGTTGCCAGATCATAGATCGCATTATCAGGACGCGGACGCGAACTGTGCCCGCCGGGGTTCCGGGCGGTCAGCCAATAGCTCTGGTACATTTTTTCCGACGTCTGGATGCCAAAGCCGAGCGGCTTCATGTCCTTCGTAAAGGCCCCGCCCCCGGCATCGGCATTCAGCGCATACTCCGCATCAACCAGATCACGCCATTCGGTTGCAGCCCGCAGCGCGCCATTGCCCGTCGTTTCCTCGTCACCTGTAAACAGAATGATGATGTCCCGCTTGGGCTTGAAGCCTTCGGCCTTCAACCAAAGCAGCGAGTTCGCGATGGCGGCCACGCCCGACTTCATGTCGATCGCACCGCGGCCATAGAGATAGCCGCCCTCTTCCACCATCTTGAACGGGTCGCGCGGCCAGTCTTCACGCTTGGCTTCGACCACATCCATATGGCCGAGCAACAGGATGGGCTTTTTGCTCGGCTTGCCCGCGGCCTTCCAGCGGACGATCATCGACTGGGTGCCGTCATGGTCCTTCACCACGACATCCTTGATGCCCGCCGCCTCAAACTGGCCCTTCAGATAGCTCACCAGCTTCTTCATTTCTTCCGGGCGGGATTCCGTCGTCGGAATGTTGATCGCCGTTTCAAAAATTTCGCGGCCCTTGGCGTGCCAATCCGGCGCTGCGAGTGCCGGCGTAGCCATGGCGATGGCGGAAACAGCGAGAAGAAGACGGCGCATCAGAAACCCCTTTTGTTGTTCTGCTTGAACGATAACCGGTCTGACGGCTCTTGTCGAAGGGTGGATTGGTAACAAAATGGGAAGCTGTTGACGCTATCACACCCTCATGGCGACGCAGGTCTTCATCAGTTGTGATACCGAATTGTCGGCCCTGCTCTACCAGCGTGGGGCGAGCGCACGTGCGAACTACGACGCCTCGATCACTGGGCGCACGACGGCGGGCGACTATGGCATCGGCTGGCAGATGGACCGGCTGGAGGCACATGGCCTGAAAGGCGTGTTTTTCGTCGATCCCATGCCCGCGCTGGTCCACGGTCGACAGATCGTGACGGACATTGTCGGCCCAATCCTGTCCCGGGGCCATGAAGTGCAATTGCACGTCCATACTGAATGGCTAGATTTTGCGCCAACCAACCCGTTTGCCCCCTTAAGTGGACATTCCATTGCCGACTTTCCGGCAGATGCTCAAAAAGACATCCTGGCCCTTGCGCGGGATCTACTGGTTGATGGCGGTGCGCCGACGCCAACCGCCTTCCGCGCCGGCAATTATGGCGCCGATGACAACACCCTTCATGCGCTTTCGGGACTCGGGATCATTTGGGATACCAGCCTCAACCCCGTCTACCTTGGGTCGGAATGCCGCATCTCTCTCCCGCGTGAAACCATCAACGCCACCCCGCATTGCGGCGTGACGGAACTTCCGGTCAGCACGCTCTATGATCGACCCGGCCATTTGCGACCGGCGCAAGTTTGCGCCTTATCGTCGCGGGAGATGTCTGCGCTCCTCGATCATGCGGCGCGCACAAAGCAGGCGCACGTCATGATCGTCTGTCACAGCTTTGAAATGCTGTCCCGTGACCGGCAACGACCCAACCGCTTGGTGATGGACCGGTATGAGGCGCTGTGCGCCCATGTCAGCCAACACGCGGCGCTGGAAAGTGGCGTGTTCTCAGATGTGAAGCCGGGGGAGACCGGCCCAGCCGCGCATCTGCCGCCTAATCTGCTGCGCACCGGATGGCGCTATGTCGAGCAGGCATGGGCACAGGCGAGGTACGAACGGGCATGACCGGTCTGCCGCCTGTTCTCCTCCTCGGCATCGACACGCCCATTGGGCTGTGCGTCATGCGGGCATTGGGCCGCCACGGCGTTCCCGTCTTCGGCATTGGCAAAACCGCGCGGTCGATTGGCGCTGCAAGCCGGTATTGCACGAATTTCCATATGCGTGGAAAAGGCCCGTTGCAGGACTGGCTGCCCGCGCTCGTGAAGGAAACTGGTGCCGCAGCCCTCATGGCGATTTCCGAAGGTGATCTGATCCAACTGGCCGACATGCCGGAGCAGATCGGCCACTGCCGCGTACTGACACCGCGAAAGGCCGCGCTTGACCTTGTACTCGACAAAGAGCGTACGCTTGCTCTTGCGCGGGAATGGGGCATCGAAACACCAGTCAACTACACCGGCATACCCGACCGATGGCCCGTTGTCCTCAAATGGGCAGACCCCATGCAGGTCCAGCCTACACTAGAAGCGGCAGGCATTTCCTTCCTGAAGGCAGAAATTGTGCACTCGGCAGCGCAGCTTGAACAGTCCCTCGCCCGCTATGCCTCCCTTGGCATCAAGCCATTGGTGCAAAGCTATGCCTCAGGGCGCGGGCTTGGCCGGATGTTTTACCGCCATAAGGGGGAAACAACTCTCCTCTTCCAGCACGAACGCTTGCACGAATGGCCGCCAGAAGGCGGGGTTTCGACATTATGCCAGTCTCTTCCGGCCAGCCTGCATCAGCAGCGCAAAGCGCGGTCTGAAGCCTTCCTAAACAAGATCGGCTGGGAAGGCCCAGCGATGATCGAATATCGCTACGATCCGGTCACAAAGCAGTTCGTTCTCATGGAGATTAACGGTCGCTTCTGGGGCAGCTTGCCCCTTGCGAGTGCCGCCGGAGCAGAATTCGGATGGGAGCATTACCGCCGTCACATTCTTGGTGAGACGAAAGACGCCCCTGCTTGGAATTCGGGCATCCGCGCGCGATACATGATCCCCGAAACACGCCGTCTCATCAAGCTGTTCGCGGGGCGATCCGCACATGTTGATCCGCATGCCCACTTGCGCCGCTGGCAAAGTCTCTGGCGCTGGTTATCTGGGTTCTTAGATCCGAAAATGCATTATTATGTGTTTGCGACAGACGATCCCGGACCGTTCTTCCGCGACATGGCAAACATCATCCGTTCAATCGTGCCGCTGGACAAAGTGTTTCCAGCCGATCGAGCGCGGCATCAATCCTCTGAAAGCAGGCCGCATAATAAGCTAGGCTGAGGCCATAGGGGTCGTGCAGATGCGGCGTGCCGGCAAAACTCCCGAGCAGCAGGCGTGGCGTTTGGGCCAGATGTGGCAATGCTCTCAGCGCCGCGAGTTGCCGGACTTCCATGGCAAGCAGGAGGTCTCCGGGTTGCGCTTTAAACCGGCCCGCCTCCGTCGCCCGGTGGCCGGAAAGATTCAACCCACCCCGCGATGCCACTTGGACCGCAGCGGAATCAGCCTCACGCCCCTGAGCGGCAGAAACCCCGCAGGATACCGCCGCCAACCCTCGACTGCGTGCTGCAACCTCTGCATAAGCGCTGCGGCTGATATTCCCCCGACAGACAAAAACAAATCTGCGGACACTGCCCATGTCCACCGGCACGAGCACATCAATACCCGCCCAATGCTGAGGATAGGACAGCAACAGGCGCAGAAGACCACGTGTTGTCCCGAAGCGGCTGTCAATCAGTTGCGGCATATCGCCTCCGAGCCTTTCAAGTCCGCAGTGTGACCACAATTCAGGACCCGACCACAAGGGACAAAGATTGTCATGGCCGCAATAGCTTTCTGAGCACGGGTTTTATCCCCATTCGTTGCGCCAGAGAGCTGGCCTGTCCGACAGCTGCGTTGAACAGCTTATGCTGCCTGAGAAGGATATGGTTCCGGAGTTCAGAGCGAAGAACGAAGACTGTCGCACATGCGGCCTGATGCGTGCCGAACAACGCTTTGTGGGGGCCATCCCCTTCCGTAAAATCGAAATAGCGAAAGCGCCCCTCTGCGAATAAGGCCTCAAAAGCCTGCATCTGCAGAACTGTCCCCGGTGAGAGATGCGCATGTGTTTGATCATAGCCGAGGTACGCATAGACAAGAACATCGCCGTCAACCGGAAGGTAGAGATAGGCGATCGCACGACCCGAAAGATAGAGTATATAGGCCCGCAAATCGCCGGATTTGGCAAGTTGCCCAGCTTTGCACCTGAACAATTCATCGTCCGGCAGAGACGCGTTTGCCAGTCTGGCTTGATATGTCTCGCGCGCGAGGGGCAGCGCTTCGGCGAAGAAGGCCCGAAGGTCCTCCGGTCTATGAAAGGCCCGTATATCCATCTTGCCGCCACTCGCTTCCGCCAACTTGCGGGCCTTGCGTGCAAGCGTCGCCCGCGTCTTAGAGGAAAACTGGGCGAGATAGTCGTCATACCCTGAAGCCATGTCGATGTAATGGCGGGGATAGAACTGCGGCGTAGAAGCGATCAGGCCCGGATTGCTGACCACAGACGGTAGCATATCTGCGGGAATGGACTGAAACCGATATCCATCCGCTGTAAGCGGAAGATCAGGCCGCTGAACATGGCTGCCGGCCAATATGTCAGACAATGACCAGCCAATAGACACCAGATCGCGTTTCGCCGACCAAAGGCAGCGGGCCCCCAGCACAAAACGTATCTCGGCCTCGGCCAGGTCCACTTCGCTCCTCCAAAAAAACTGCCGGAGAACCCTAGCTGGAGCCGGTTAAAATCAGTTGAAAGTGGCTTTAGGCGGCGGGTTCTTGCTCTCCATGGCCCAACGCAAGATAATCGAGCGACTGCATTTCCATCAGGCGGGAAACCGTGCGTTCAAATTCGAACCGACCGTCTCCCTTCTCATAGAGTTCCCCCGGCTCAGCATCAGCTGCCGCGATGAGCTTGACCTTGTTCTCATAGAGCGCGTCAATGAGCGTCACAAACCGCGCGGCTTCGTTACGGTTTTCAGGACCGAGTTTGGGAACTCCTACAATGATGACGCTATGAAAACGGCGCGCAACGGTTAGGTAATCGGTCGCGCCGCGTGCTTCTGCACAGAGTCGCTTGAAGGAAAAGACGGCCACGCCCTTCAGGCTTTTGGGGACGTGCAGAAGGCGTCCGCCACCCACATCCAGCTCTTCCGAAGGCACGTGCACCGCATCTTCGGGAGGATAGTCCGTCAGGCGGAAAAACGCCTCGCGACAGGCCTCAGTCGCCTTGATGCCAAGCGGGTTGTGCCAAGTGTCGAGACCGGCCAGTCGTTCCATCCGGTAATCGGTTGGTCCGTTCAACGGCAACACATCAAGCCGCTGTTCGATCAGCGCGATAAAGGGCAGGAAGTGCTCGCGGTTGAGGCCGTCTTTATACAGATCTGTAGGCGCGCGGTTGGACGTGGTGACAATGACAACACCGGCCTCGATCAGGCCGGTGAACAGGCGTGACATGATCATCGCATCAGCAGAGTTGTTGACCACCATTTCGTCAAAACACAGGCATTTGGTTTCCGATGCGATGGCGGCGACCACGGGCTGGATTGGATCGCCAATTTCCTTTGCACGTTCGACACGGAGCCGCGCGTGGACTTCGATCATGAACTCATGGAAATGCGCCCGCCGTTTCGCCGGGATGGTCAGGCTGGCATGAAACAGGTCCATCAGCATCGATTTCCCGCGTCCGACACTGCCCCAAATGTAGAGCCCGGTCGGCGCCGTCTGCCAAGACTTGTTAAAAAGCCGCCCGAGAAGGCCTGCCTTTGGAGGGTTTTCCAACTCTCCCTGTAACTGGCTAAGACGCGTAGCGGCTGCTTCCTGCTCGGGATCGGCCTTCAGTTCCCCCGCTGCGACAAGCTGCCGATAACGGTTGAGTATCGTCATGACTGGCGGCGCGCTTTTCGGATGGTCGCGGAATAGGCGGCCACAAGCTCACCCTCCTGCTCAACAACACCGCGTACGAAAACCAGCCGCTTCGTCTCGCGCAGAACCTCTGCGACGGCATCAAGCGGCACATCGGGCCGTCCAGCGCCGATGAACTGCGTCGTCAAATCAAGCGTAACCGAGCCCGGCATACCTTCAAGCCCAAGCGTATGTCCGCCAGAAAAAATTGCGATATCGATCAGCGCAAGTACGGTTCCGCCGTGCAGAATATCGAGCAGATTGGTATGCCGTAGTTCCGGGAACATGCGCGTCCGCACTTTTCCGCCATCTTCCAGACGGACGAGCATTTTGCCCATGACCTGTCCGTTGAACCGCCGGTCATCATGCAGTTCCCATCGGTTCCAGCCCGGATGTTCCGGATCGGGATCATTATTGAACCTGACCGGCGACGCCTGATCAATCACGCTTGCAGTCACCTTTGCGACACCCCCGACAAAGTCAGATGGCGCGCTCGGCCACCATCTTCTTGGTTTCCGCGATCGCCTTTGCAGGGTTGAGACCCTTGGGGCAGACATTGGCGCAGTTCATGATCGTGTGGCAGCGATAGAGGCGGAAAGGATCTTCCAGCTCATCAAGGCGCTCACCCGTCAACTCATCACGGCTGTCGGCCAACCAGCGATAGGCCTGCAGCAGAATAGCCGGGCCGAGGAACTTATCAGAGTTCCACCAATAGCTTGGGCAGCTCGTCGAGCAGCAAGCGCACAGGATGCACTCATAGAGGCCATCCAGCTTCGCGCGGTCTTCTGGTGACTGAAGGCGCTCCTTGCCCGAAGGCGTGGTCGTCTTGGTTTTCAACCAAGGCTCAATGGAAGCGTACTGCGCGTAGAAGTGCTTAAAGTCAGGCACGAGGTCCTTAATGACCTCCATGTGCGGCAGCGGCGTAATCTGGACGTCGCCCTTGCAGTCTTCAATCGCCTTTGTGCAGGCCAAGGTGTTGGTGCCGTCAATGTTCATCGAGCACGATCCGCAAATGCCTTCACGGCAGGAACGGCGGAACGTCAAAGACGAATCCTGCTCAGACTTAATCTTGATCAACGCGTCGAGGACCATCGGACCGCAGGTGTCGAGATCGACCTCAAAATTGTCGTAGCGCGGATTTTCCCCACTATCAGGATCATAACGATAGACCTTGAACGATTTCGGACGCGTCGCGCCCTCGGCCTTATGGGCCTTTCCGTTCTTGTTGATCCTGCTGTTTGCCGGAAGGCGAAACTCAGCCATTATCAAAACCCCTGAATCAAGTTGAGTTTGCGATTAGCGGGATGAACCCCCGCGTCAACCTCTTGTGTCTGATTTGTCACTGCAATGCGACCTTGCACGGGTACAAACCAGATGTCACTTGGGGAAGGAGATGCCACTCGACCGCCACCATTCGCTTGACGCGCTCCGCGGATTTGCGGTGATGGGCATATTGCTGATGAACATCATCGGCTTTTCCATGCCCATGGCAGCTTATGTGAACCCTGCTGCCTGGGGCAGTTCGGATGGTGCGGATTTCTGGGCCTGGGCCATCGCCTTCACTGTCATTGATGGCAAGATGCGGGGCCTGTTCTCGCTGCTGTTCGGCGCGTCAATGCTGCTCGTTGTCGAACGCGCCGAAGCCAAAGGCGAAGACCCGACACGCGTCCATATGCGGCGCATGTTCTGGCTTTTCCTATTCGGTCTCATCCATTTCTGTTTTATCTGGGCAGGCGATATTCTGGCGCTCTATGCTCTGTGCGGTGCCTTTGCGCTGAGCCTACGTTCGCTGTCGGTGCGGGGCCTGATCTGGATGGGATCGGCCTTCATGCTGCTCAACATGCTCTTTTGGAGCGTAACGCTCCTTTCTGTGCATGATGCCCGTTTCGCCGCAAGCGCTATCGGAGCGTCTGCCGAAGCGCAGGCAGATTTTGCCGCCATCCTTGCCGAACTCGGCGCCTCGGGCGGAGATGGCGTGCGTAACGACATCGCCTTGCACCTCGGGAGCTATGCCGCGATCGTTGAGAGTCGGCTTTCTGACGTTCTTGGCGGTCTTGTTGGGCAACTCTTTGCTTATGGCCCTGAAACCGTGGGGCTGATGGCATGGGGAATGGCGCTCCTTAAATCGGGCGCCCTGACTGGAGCGTGGGAGCAAGCACTGTACTTAAAGGTGGCTGCAATTGCCTATGCCGTTGGGTTGCCAATATCGCTGTTGCTGGTCTGGGCCGCCACTTCCAGTCGCTTTGACACCCTCGTCATGGCCGACATCTTCTACGTCGGCAGTTTACCGCCGCGCATGGCGATGATGGTGGGGCACACGATGTTGCTGCTGTGGTTGATTGGCCGGATGAAAGGGATCCTTCTGGACCGTATTGCGGCTGCTGGCCGCACGGCCTTTTCCAATTACATTGCCACCTCAATCGGAATGACGACGATCTTCTATGGCTATGGTTTGGGCCTTTATGGAGGCATGCCTCGCGCAGCCGTCTATCTGTTTGTGCCGCCGATGTGGCTAATCATGCTGCTCTGGTCGAAGCCCTGGCTAGACCGCTTCCAATATGGACCCCTCGAATGGCTTTGGCGGTCACTGGCGCGCGGCCAACGCCAACCGTTCAGCAAAGGCTGACGCGGCCACCTGCATGACGTTCAAGTCGACCGGCGAGTTCAAGTTCCAACAGAATGAGTTGAACAAGTGCGGGCGGGCAATCAGCCTGCCGAACAATCTCGTCGACCGCGACAGGTACCGGCGACAAAAGACTGGTGATCTCCGCGCGTTCAGCATCTGACGCATCCCCGCCAAGAGGCTCGGCATTATAGTCGAAGGCCCGCTGCGCAACATGTCCGGCAATGGGACGGATTGTCTCCATCACGTCAGCGGCATTCTGGATGAGCGTCGCCCCGTCCCGGATCAACTGGTTGCAACCCTGTGCACGCGGATCAAGCGGAGATCCGGGCACCGCCATCACCTCCCTGCCCGCCTCATTGGCCAAACGCGCCGTAATGAGCGACCCAGACTTGGGCGCTGCCTCCACAACCACCGTCCCGACGGACATTCCGGCGATAATGCGGTTACGATAAGGGAAATGGCGGGCGAGTGGTTCCCGCCCCGGTGGCTGTTCCGCAATCAGGAAGCCACGTTGGGCCACTTCGCCCTGAAGGGCCGCATTTTCCGGAGGATAGGCAATGTCGATCCCGCTCGCGATCACCCCAACCGTGCCGCCATCGAGCGATCCGACATGGGCGTTTGTATCGATGCCGCGCGCCAGCCCGGATACCACGACAACGCCCTCACGGGCCAAACCAGTCGCTAATTCTCGGGCGAACCGGCAGGCCGCCGCAGAGGCATTGCGTGCGCCGACGATGGCCACGCAGCTGCGATTGGCGAGGGCTGCGTCTCCGCGGACGGTCAGAACGGGCGGCGCCGTGTCAATCTCTGCCAACAGTCGGGGATAGTCCGGCTCCCCAAGAAAAAGATGCCGTGCGCCCGCACGGGCCACGTCGTCTATCTCACGACGGACATCTTCCAACGAAGCAAGACGCGGCGTCTTGCCGCCTGCACGTGCTGCCAAATGGGGTATCGCCTCCAGCGCTGCCGCCGCGCTGCCAAAACGACGCAGGAGTTGTACGTACGTCACTGGCCCAATGTTGGCGGAGCGGATCAACCGCAGCCGGTCAGTTCGCTCGGCAGAGGACAAGCTCACTCGCTTTTCTGGCCAATGCGTGGCTCGGTCCCTGCAGCCAAGCGGCTGATATTGTCCGAATGTTTCCACAGTACCGATATCGCGAGTGTAGTTAGCATCACCGCCATCGCGACATTGTCGAACAAGATCGCCGCCACCGGCGCCGAAACAGCCGCGACAAGCCCACCGACCGAGGAAATCCGCGTCAAGGCTATGCCCCCAAGCCAGCACACCACGTAAATCGCTCCGATCCGCCAATCGAGTGCAAAGCAAATGCCGAGCAGGGTTGCGACCCCCTTCCCACCTTGAAAGCGGAGCCAGATCGGAAATAGATGGCCGTAAAAGGCGCCCACAGCCCCGAGCAATTCGCCACCCGGCACAAGCGCACCGCCTATCAAGACAGCGGCGACGCCTTTCAGCGCATCAAGAATGAGCGTTGCGGCGGCGAGGCCCTTGCGACCTGTGCGCAACACGTTGGTCGCGCCGATATTGCCGGAGCCGATTTGCCGCAGATCCCCTGCGCCGAACCACCGGGTCAACAAAACGCCAAAAGGAATGGACCCCAACAGATAGCCAATGAGCAGCGAGAGCGCAGGTGCGATCCAGATTGGCATTGGCGTTGTCTCCTGTTGGCCCCGACTTTTCCGGTTTGATAGAGGCTCCAATTGTGCAAGGGCAAGTCCCGATGTCCGATGAACGTCCCATACTCGTTTTCGATTCCGGCGTCGGGGGTCTTTCTGTCCTTCAGCATATCCGGCGCGCGCTCCCCAAGGCGTCCATAGTCTATGCGGCTGACAATGCCGGCTATCCCTATGGGACCAAGAGCGAAGCCGAGATTGCGGCGCGCGTGCCAGCACTGCTGGGCCGACTTGTGGAACGCTTCCACCCCCGCGTCATCGTTATTGCCTGCAACACGGCCTCCACCATCGCTTTGGCGCATGTCCGGTCTGCACTGGACCTGCCGGTGGTCGGCACCGTGCCCGCGGTTAAACCGGCGGCGCTTCTTTCAAAGGCTCGCGTCATTGGGGTGCTTGGAACCGAAGCCACGGTCCGCCAGCCCTATGTCGATAATCTGGTTGCCGAATTTGCCAGTGATTGCCGTGTTCTCCGGCATGGCTCCGCAGATTTGGTCGACATGGCCGAGGCCAAATTGCGCGGAGAGCCCCCCTCGCCCGACGCCATGCGCCGTGTGTTGGACGGACTATATAGTCAGCCGGGTGGCGACCAGATTGACGCCGTCGTGCTCGCCTGCACGCACTTCCCCCTGCTGGCGCGGGAAATAAGCGCGGCGAGCCCACCCAACGTTGCCCTTGTTGACTCCGGAGAAGGCATTGCGCGGCGCACAGCCCATCTGACCAAGGGGCAGGACTGGCCGACCCTGCCCATTGGACGCGCCGTCTTCTCAAAACAGGATGATTGGGCAAAGGCGCTGAAGCCCGCGCTCGACGCCTATGGCCTAACAAAAATCGATTATCTTTAGGGGAATGCCATGCCGCTGACCGAGGCCCAGTTGATCGAGCGTTTTAATGCCAAACAGCCGCCCACCGGCCCCCTGTTCGGCATGAAGGTGCTTGGCGTTGATCAGGACAAAGGCATGGTGCGGATGTCTTTTCAGCCTGATGAGCGCCTGACCAATCCGCGCGGCACAATTCAGGGCGGGATCGTTTCGGCCATGCTGGATGATTGCGCGGCTTATGCGGGCATTGTGTCCCTTGGTGAACCGGGGTTCATAGCCTCTCTGGAACTCAAGACGAATTTCCTCAACCCTGCCTATCCCGGTCTGCTCCTTGCCGAAGGCCGCTGCGTCAAGATGGGCCGATCCAGCTGCTTTCTAGAAGCTGAACTCCGCGACGAAACCGGAAAACTGCTTGCTACGATGACCTCAACCGCTGTGCCGATCCGAAGCACGGAGAAGCCGCGGCTTGTAGAGACAAGCAGCACGTAAGTTTCGCGCTTTTGGCCTTGTATAATGGAAGGCCGATGCTAGCCTGATCTCGGCTTCCGCGCGTTGCTTTTCGCGGGACGCTCCTCAAAACAAACCGTCGGGTCGCAAGAATATTCTTGATGAAGGGCAGACACACCGTCTGTCTCCCTCAAAAGGGTTATTTTATGCGACTTCGATCTTTGTTGATTGCACTGGCCACCGCGGTTGCGACGGCGGCACCCGCCTCAGCGACCTTTATCCGAACCAGTGGCGTTATCGTCGACAACGGCGGCTTGGGTGACTTCTCCACAGACGCCTTTGCCAATCCCCCCGCCACATTACTCAATTCCGGTGAGCGGCTCTATTTCAGACTCGAGTTCCAGAACGCACAGTTTGCAACGGCGGACTATTTTCAGGCATTTTCGACCTTTTCCCAATTCTGGGTCGAGACATTACCCGGCGTGTTTGATCTCGGCTTTGGCCCAGACGAAGGCACGGCAACCTGCTCCATCAACCCAAACGGGAACTGCACAATTTCGAATTTCACTATCGCCCGAGGAACCATCTCTTTGAGCCATACGGGCAATGTGGTTTCCGGTTATCTGGGGTATGACAATCTGAATTTCGATGACTGTTTTGGCGCTCTCTTCCAAGTCGTCGGGCCAATCTGTTCAGAAGCAAGCGGTGTCATAGGCCCTGTGTCGCAATCCGGACTTGGTGATCTATTTGTCGTGTTCAACACGCCAAACGGCGATGGGCGCTACACCTTCACCATCTCATCCAGCGGCGTGCCGGAACCCGCCGCTTGGGCGTTTATGATTGCCGGCTTCGGGCTTGCAGGCGGCGCGCTTCGTTTTCGGCGACCGCGCAGCATCTTAACCACTTGATGTAGCCAGCAGATGCAGCGGGACCTCCGCCAAAAACAGGCAGGCCCTGCTGCATCGGGCAAAACGTTCTAAACCAGAGCCTTGCAGACATTGTATGAGAGAACGCTCATGTCGTTAAAGTTCCCAACCACCACATGTCCAAAGGTGAGTTGAGAATCGTTCTCACTGGCCTTGAGCGACCCAAAGAGATAATGGCAAAAAAAACAGGCTCGCAGGATTATTCCGTGGATTACAGCAAGGTATTCAACGCCGCGATCGACCGCCTCCATGAGGAAGGTCGCTACCGGGTGTTTATTGACATCCTGCGCAATAAGGGCGCCTTCCCCAATGCCCGCTGCTTTGCCGGACATAATGGGCCGAAGCCGATCACCGTCTGGTGCTCCAATGACTATCTGGGCATGGGGCAGCATCCCAAGGTCATTTCGGCCATGGAAGCGGCATTGCATGACGTTGGCGCTGGATCCGGCGGAACTCGGAACATCGGCGGCAACACCCACTATCATGTCGATCTGGAAGGCGAACTGGCCGACCTTCATGGTAAGGAAACAGCACTGCTCTTCACGTCGGGCTATGTCTCGAATGAAGCGACGCTCGCAACGCTCGCCAAGATCCTTCCTGGATGCATCATCTATTCTGATGAGTTGAACCACGCCTCGATGATTGCGGGCATCCGCAATTCCGGCTGCGAAAAGATGGTGTGGCGGCACAATGACCTCGCCCATCTGGAAGAGCTGCTCGCAGCATCTGACCCGGATGCGCCCAAGCTAATCGCCTTTGAAAGCGTCTATTCGATGGACGCCGACATCGCGCCGATCGCCGAAATCTGCGATCTGGCCGACAAGTATAACGCCATCACCTATTGCGACGAAGTTCATGCCGTCGGCATGTATGGCGCACGCGGCGGCGGTATCTCCGAACGCGATGAGGTCGCTGACCGCATTACCATTATCGAAGGTACGTTGGGTAAGGCCTTTGGCGTAATGGGCGGCTATATCGCGGCCGACCGCGTGATCGTGGACGTCATCCGCTCCTACGCGCCGGGCTTCATCTTCACGACTTCGCTCTCCCCTGTGCTCGTCGCGGGCGTGCTGGCGAGCGTGCGTCACCTCAAGGCCTCCTCAGAGGAGCGTGAGGCGCAGCAGGCGTCCGCCGCATTCCTCAAAAAGAGCTTTGCTGACGCCGGACTGCCCGTGATGGACAGTGTGACGCACATCGTGCCCCTGATGATCGGTGATCCGGTCAAGGCCAAGCGCATTAGCGACATCCTGCTCGCCGAATATGGCGTCTATGTGCAGCCGATCAATTTCCCAACAGTCCCACGCGGTACCGAGCGTCTCCGCTTCACGCCGGGGCCGACGCATACCGAAGCGATGATGACGGAATTGACGACTGCACTGGTTGAAATCTGGGAACGCATGGAACTGCGCAAAGCGGCCTGAGGGGCCCGGCCTTTACAATTTCCAATCTCGTCATGCTGAACTTGTTTCAGCATCCATGAACACCGCCGCCCCAAAATGTGGCGCGCTATCCGAGACACGTAATGCTAATGGATCCTGAAACAAGTTCAGGATGACACTTGGTGCGTGGGCCCCGCGCTATCGCCGCCCAAACAGCTTTTCGATGTCACCGTGCGCCAACTTGATCCAAGTTGGGCGACCATGGTTGCACTGGCCAGAGTGCGGCGTCACTTCCATCTCCCGCAGCAACGCGTTCATTTCAGCCACTGACAGGATGCGCCCGGCACGAACCGAGCCATGGCAGGCCATGGTTCCTGCGACTGCCTCCAACTTTTCTTTGAGCGACAAGGCCTGATCGAAGGCCGCGAGCTCATCTGCGAGATCGGTAACAAGCGACTTCACATCTCCGTTGCCCAACAGCGCGGGCGTGGCTCGGACAAGGACGGCATTGGGGCCGAAGCGTTCGAGGTCGAGCCCGAATTCCGCCAGTTCGGCCAGCCGCTCTTCTAGCCGATCACAAGCCGGTTCTTCGAGTTCGACCACTTCAGGCAGCAGCAGCGCCTGTGACGCGACGGTGCCGCCATCGAGCGCGCGGCGCATGCGTTCCAGAACGAGCCGTTCATGCGCAGCGTGCTGATCAACGATGACGAGCCCGTCCTCTGCCTCGGCAACGATATAGGTTTTGTTAACCTGCCCCCGCGCCACGCCAAGCGGATGGCTCGTGCTTTCAGGCAGCGGCGCATAAGCAGGCTCGGCACGGGCCATTGGTGGCGGAGAAAAGGAAGGGCGCCGGTCATTGAACTGCGCAAAGCCGTGATCTCGAAGGCCGGAGTCATGAGACCAAAGCGGCATGGAGGCTCCGGAAACAGGCGGCGCCACCGGTTCAGCCTGCCAAAGCCCACGCGCATCCGTCGCCGCGGGTTGTGCGCTCCGATGACCCGCCTCGTCCAAGGCGCGCCTCAAACCGGAAACGATCATGCCGCGCACCAAGGCGGGGTTACGAAAGCGCACCTCGGTCTTTGCCGGATGAACGTTTACGTCCACCTCAGTCGGCGGCAGATCTAGAAACAATGCAACAACTGGGTGCCGGTCGCGCGCGAGGAAATCCGCATAAGCCCCACGCACCGCGCCAATCAGCAGACGATCCTTCACTGGACGGCCATTGACGAAAAGATACTGATGGTCGGACGCACCCCGATTGAACGTTGGGATGCCGGCCACCCCGCCCAAAACATAGTCCCCGCGTGCGAGGTCTACCCCAATACTGTTCTCCGCAAGATCACGGTCGGTCAGCGCTGCGACACGCTCCGGGCGCGACTGGCCCGGCGGCACTGACAGGGTTCGCCGACCATCATGTTCCAGCGAAAAGCCAATGTCAGGCCGCGCCATGGCAAGCCGTTTCACGACATCCAGCGCAGCCGCATATTCTGAGCGCGGCGTCCGCAAAAATTTTCGGCGGGCTGGCACTTTCTCAAACAGTGCCTCGACCCGAAGCCGGGTGCCGGGTGGAAGGGCCGCAGGTCCCTCCTCCAACAATTGCCCGTTATCAACCACACGCCGCCAACCATCGGCCCCGCGCACCCGACTCTCGAGCGACAAGCGGGCGACGCTCGCGATACTCGGCAACGCTTCGCCCCGGAAACCCATCGTTGCGACGAGATCGATATCATCGCCGGGTAGCTTGGAGGTGGCGTGCCGCTCCAGCGCGAGCGACATTTCCTCAGGATCCATGCCGCAACCGTCATCACTCACGTCGATCAGGTCGATCCCGCCACCCGATAGCCGGATATCGATTCGCATCGATCTGGCATCAATCGCATTTTCCACGAGTTCCTTCAGGGCACTCGCAGGTCTTTCAACGACTTCGCCCGCAGCAATGCGATTGACGAGATGCTCTGGCAGGCGGCGTATTGACATGAACAGCGCACTACCCCATCGGGCGCTATTCCGCGACCCGTCGGGTGGAGGATCATCGACTTTGTTGTGGGTTGTCCAAAACGGCCCCATCAGTTGGTCAATCACCCGCCGCTGCAGCAATCAGGATCAAACCACCCATGTTCTTTTCCCGCCTGTTCAAGATGATGTCTCAGGATATGGCAATTGACCTCGGCACCGCGAACACGATTGTCTATGTGCGCGGCCGCGGCATCGTCCTTAACGAACCCTCAGTGGTCGCCATTGAGACCATCAACGGGATCAAGAAGGTCAAGGCCGTTGGCGACGACGCCAAGTTGATGATGGGGAAGACGCCGGGGAATATCGAAGCCATCCGCCCGCTGCGCGACGGCGTGATCGCGGACATTGAAGTCGCTGAGGCGATGATCAAGCACTTCATCCATAAGGTGCACGGTCAGCGCAATTTCATGCGCTTCCCGGAGATTATCATCTGCGTGCCGTCAGGCTCCACCTCAGTTGAACGCCGCGCCATCCGTGACGCCGCCTCCAACGCCGGTGCGAGCCAGGTTCATCTGATCCTTGAACCCATGGCTGCGGCCATTGGCGCCGACATGCCCGTGACGGAGCCAGTTGGATCCATGGTTGTCGATATCGGCGGCGGCACGACCGAAGTCGCGGTGCTTTCACTGCGCGGTCTGGCCTATACCACCTCAGTCCGTGTCGGCGGGGACAAGATGGACGAAGCCATCGTCTCTTACGTGCGCCGTAACCACAATCTGTTGATCGGTGAATCGACGGCAGAACGTATCAAAAAGGAAGTCGGCGTCGCCCGCCCGCCTGCTGATGGCATTGGCAAGACGATCCACATCAAGGGCCGTGACCTTGTGAACGGCGTGCCAAAGGAAATCACGATCAACCAGGGCCAGATCGCCGAGGCGCTCTCAGAACCTGTTGGCACCATCGTGGAAGGCGTTCGCATCGCGCTTGAAAACACAGCGCCTGAACTCGCGGCAGACATTGTCGATCAGGGAATCGTCCTGACGGGCGGCGGCGCACTGCTGCAGGGTCTGGATGAAGTCCTGCGCGACGAAACCGGCCTGCCTGTCACTGTTGCAGATGACCCCTTGACCTGCGTCGCGCTTGGCACGGGTCGTGCGCTGGAAGACCCCGCCTTCCGCGGCGTCTTGCTCACCGCCTGATCGGGGACTGCCAGGTATGGCGCCGCCCTCTCCCCGGCGCCCCGGATTTTCCCGCCGGGCCCAATATGGCATCTTTGCCTCTTATGTGATTGCGGTCGCAGGGGCGGGCTTTGCCCTTCTGCTTGTGCTGACGGCGCGATTTGACCCCAATGGTCATTCTGCGCTCCAAAGCATTCTGGCCGACATGACCTCACCCATTTCTTCGGCCGCGCGCAGCGCGCTGGCGTCTACAGGCGATGTCGGGGAGAGCATTGGTGCCTATTTCGATGCGGCGTCGAAAAACAAGGCCATGGCAAAGGAACTTGCAGCATCCAAACGCAAGCTCATCGAAGCCGATGTGGTGCGTCAGGAAAACCGGCGGTTGAAGCAAATGTTGGGGCTGAAGACCGACGCGATCCAGCCAATCACGCGCGCGGCTCTCGTCAGTTCTACAGGTTCGAGCAGCAGGCGATATGCCACATTGTCCGCCGGAGCTTCGGATGGTGTCGCCAACGGACAACCCGTTGTCGGACCTGACGGCCTTGTCGGCCGCGTCGTCAGCGTGGGTCGTGTCAGTGCCCGTGTGCTGCTCATTGTAGACGGCGGCAATGTGACCCCTGTCAAACGGACCACTGACAGCGCCCCCGCCCTCGCCATCGGGACGGGCGATGGCCGCCTCATCCTGCGTCCGTTAACCAGCGACGTTCAATTCAAGCCAGGCGACATCTTCGTCACTTCCGGTTCCGGCGGAATTTACCGGCCCGGCATTTCTGTGGCGCGTGCAATCGACCGCGGGCGTGAAGGAACGAAAGCCAGACCAATGGCGGATCCGGCACGTCTCGACTATGCGGAGGTGGAACCCATTTATCAGACCCCCCCTCCCCCTGCGCCATCGCAAATCGGCGAGGCAAAGGAAGACTGATGGCGCGCGGCTATGAGCCCCGTCTCAACCGCGTTGCCTCCCGCTGGGCGCTGATTGGCGTCCCCGCCATCTCGGTCATGCTCGGGTCAATGACCGTCCTTATCCCTCAGGTTTCGGTCTTCCCGCTCCTGCCACCATTCGGCCTTCTCATCCTGCTCGCTTGGCGGATGATCGTGCGCGATCTTTGGCCGGTCTGGGCGGCCTTGCCATTGGGCTTTTTCGACGACATCTTCAGCGGGCAGCCGCTCGGTTCAGCTATGCTGCTTTGGACATTGGTGTTTCTGGTGCTCGATATTTTTGACCGTTGGATGATGTGGCGGGATTTCCGTCAGGACTGGGCCATTGCCGGAACGCTGGTTGCCGTCGTCCAGTTGGTCGGACTTGCCATTGCCAATGGCAGTGGCGGAGGTACAAGTGCGGTTGTGCTTTTGCCACAGATCATCGTGTCCATCCTCATACTCCCGCTTATGGTTCGCTTATGTGCGCGGTTAGACGTTCTTCGATGGACCCTCTGAAGCTTCTATTCGGGGCCAATCGGCAAGTCACCGAAGCACAGCAGCAGTTTACATTTTCAAGACGCGCCTTCTTCCTTGGGGGCACGCAGGTTGGGATTGGCGTTTTACTCGCCGGACGCATGGCTTGGCTCGCCGTCGCGGAGAATGAGAAGTACGCACTTCTCGCAGAGAGCAACCGGGTTAACCTTCAAATCATTCCACCCCGACGTGGCTGGATCGTTGACCGCAATGGCCGTCCAATTGCGCTCAACCGCACCGCGTTCCGCGTCGACCTTATCCCGGATCGGCTGACCGATAAGGACGCGGTCCTGACGGAGCTCGCCCAAGTTATGCGGCTAACACCGATCGATGTTGAACGGGTGCGGGCAGATCTTAAAAAGGCGGCCGGGTTCCAGCCCGTTCCCGTTGCCGAGAATATTGATTGGGAAACGTTCGCCGCGGTCAGTCTAAGGACTGCCGAAATGCCGGGCGTTGCCCCCAGCGAGTTCTTCACCCGTCACTACCCCGAAGGCGCAAGCGTAGGGCATCTGATCGGCTATGTCGGTGCGGCCTCTGCCAAGGATTATGAAGAAAAGCGGGATCCGCTGCTCATCACACCCGGCTTCAAGATCGGCAAGGATGGCTTGGAGAAGACCCAAGAAGTGACCCTTCGCGGCTCACCGGGTGCCAAGCGGACCGAAGTCACCGCGCGGGGCAAGCTTGTCCGCGATCTCGCCACACGTCCTGATGTACCGGGCAAGACTGTGAAGCTGACCGTCGACGCAGGGCTGCAAGCGTATACCGGGCGACGCCTTGGCCTTGAATCTGGCTCAGCCGTTGTGATCGACTGTGAGACAGGTGGCATATTGACCTTAAGCTCTATGCCGTCCTTCGATCCCAACAGCTTTTCCGACGGGATCGGGCGGATTGAGTGGCGGATGTTGCAGGAGGATGACCACATCCCGATGCTCAATAAGGCCATGCAAGGCCTCTACCCGCCGGGGTCAACCGTTAAGCCTGCCGCCGCTCTTGCTTTACTGCAGAATGGCGTCGATCCGGAAGAAACCGTTTATTGCAATGGGGGGTATACTCTCGGGTCCCGTACCTTCCGATGCCTTGGCCGTCACGGCCCCATGAACATGCGCAACGCGCTCATGAAGAGTTGCAACACCTATTTCTATTCAATGGGCCGTCGCATTGGCTATGATCGCATTGCACCTGTCGCGAAGATGCTGGGTCTGGGTAAAGAGTTTGACCTTCCTATGCCGTCGCAGCGTTACGGAACCGTCCCGGACAGCGTCTGGAAGCGCAAGAAATTTGATCAGGATTGGTCTCAGTCAGACACACTTAACGCGACCATTGGCCAAGGTTATGTTTTGACCAGCCCACTCCAACTGGCGATCATGTCCGCGCGGATTGCATCGGGCAAGATGCTCGACCCCTATCTCATTCATGGCCAGCGAAAGCCGGCTGCTCGTCTGCCCTTTTCAGAGGAGCAGTTGCAGGTTGTGCGTGACGGGATGGATCTGGTGGTCAACGGCGCTGGCACCGCTGTACGGAGCCGTTTGCCCTTGGAAGGCATTCGGATGGCCGGAAAGACTGGGACGGCGCAGGTGCGCGCAATTAAAGGCGGCCAGCGGGGCCAATCCGGCAATTGGAAATACCGGGACCACGGCCTGTTTGTCTTCTTCGCGCCTGTTGAAAAGCCGCGATATGCTGGCGCCGTTGTCATCGAACATGGCATGGGCGGTGCCCGCGCGGCTGCACCCGTCGCCAAGAGCATGATGACATACCTCTATGATCCCGCAAAGGCGATGGAGGAGCTCACGGCCCTCGAAGCCGGTTGGGGTGGTGACGTAAACACGCGCATGGCCCGAAAGGCAGCAGCATGGAAAGCCGCAAGCGATCCCAAAGCCGCCGCCGAAGCCGCAGCCGAAGGCAGCGTCGAGGATTCCGAGATCAAGAAAACGACGGAGATTGAAGAACGGCTCGACACTGGCGCGCCTGTCAACCAAGATGCCGCAGCTTCGCCTGAGCCTGAAACTGCAGGCGCACCTATTGCATCACCAACTGCAGGCGATAGCCCTCGGCCTGCAGAGGGATCGCCACAATGACCGATGGCTTCGTCCCAGCCCCTCTGAAGCAACTGCCATGGAGGCTTCTCTTCCTTTTGCTCGCGATCGGCGGGTTTGGGACAGTTATTCTCTATTCAGCAGCAGGCGGCAGCCTTTCGCCTTGGGCTGCCAGCCATGCTGTCCGCTTTTGTATCTTCCTCGTGATGGCCATCATCATGTCCCGCATACCGGAAGAATTTTACGCCCGCCTGGCCATGCCCGGCTATGCGGCCGTTCTCATTCTCCTGATCGCTGTCGAGCTGATCGGCGGCATCAGCGGCGGCAGCCAGCGCTGGCTTGATCTGGGCTTCATCCGCCTGCAACCGTCTGAGCTTATGAAACTTGCCGTCGTTTTGGCGACAGCACGCTTCTATTCCATGTTGCCTGCAGGACAGGTCCGGTCCTGGACTGCGATCTGGCCGGCGGTCTTGCTTTTTGGAGTCCCGTTTGCACTTGTGCTGCTGCAGCCTGATCTCGGCACAGGCTTGATGATCGCCGCTGGCGGGGTCACAGTCATGTTTCTGTCCGGAATACCTCTGAGGCTGTTCGTCGGGACGGCCGCGATAGGCGCCGCCGCCCTGCCCGTGGTCTTCAGCTTCCTCCATGACTATCAGCAGAAACGCGTGCTCATTTTCCTCAACCCTGAGGAAGACGCGCTGGGCGCCGGCTACCACATCACCCAGTCCAAAATCGCGATCGGGTCCGGCGGAATTTTCGGCAAGGGCTATCTCAACGGCACACAAAGCCATCTCGATTACCTGCCAGAAGGTCACACGGATTTCGTCTTCGCAACCATGGCGGAAGAATGGGGCCTGCTCGGTGGTCTCGCCATCATAGTCGCCTTCGTGATGGTCGGGCGCTGGGGGCTGCAAGTCGCAAGCCGCGCCACCACGCGTTTCGGCCGGATGACAGCGGCCGCACTGTCGATGACCATCTTCTATTATGTTACCATCAACCTGTTGATGGTGATGGGTATGGCCCCCGTTGTTGGCATCCCACTTCCTATGGTTTCCCATGGCGGCACCGCCATGTTGACCGTCATGCTCTGCCTCGGCGTGCTGATGTCCATCGAACGCCACAGCCGCCGCCGGACCGGCCTTTAGAAAGAAGTTCCGACATGGGCATTGCAAAGCGGAAATCGCACTGCTATTGGCCCCCTCCTCGCAGTCAAATCCAGCGGTTCACTCCTCTGATTTTACCGGCGATGTGGACGCATAGCTCAGTTGGTAGAGCAGCTGACTCTTAATCAGCGGGTCCTTGGTTCGAGCCCAAGTGCGTCCACCATTTTCTCCAATTAAATCAATAATTTAGTCGACTTCGGGGGCCGTCGCTTTTGCCGGTGGAAAGTTATAAACAGGTATAAACTGAACCTGTAGGTTCTGATCGCCAAAAGCAGAAAGGGCGCCTCGAGGCGCCCTTCCCTTTAGAGCAGCTGACCGATTGAAACAAACCAAGAGGCCAGCGGGTACAAATTGCACCCAATGGCCAAACGGTACATTTCACCGCTCGGCTTGCTGGCTTCGATAGCAAGGAACACCATGGTGTTCTCCTTCTACCTCGCACCCGGAAAGGAACCATACAATGGAAACCACATCACTGACCAATTTCAACGTGCCAAACACAACACGAAAACGCTTCGATGCAATCTGCCACGCCAGTGGCAGAACGAGGACGTCAGTCCTCGTTGAACTTATGACCCGTTACGTTCTCGAAGAAGGTAGGCGACTGGTTGAGCGCCAGAAGGAACTTGGCGACCTAGATATGAGATTTCAGGAATCCCTGGGTCTCAGGGGTTCTCCCAACAGAGTGGATACCAGTCACCGCCCTACCCGTTCCGCTCGGCAGAACTGGGGAGACAGGGAGTTTGATCTACCTGATCCAATCTATTCCGATGGTCAGGGGGATTGGTGATGTTGTCGAAAGTCCAGAAGCCAAAAACCAAACAGGAGCTGATCAAAGCCCTGCAGTCAGCCTCGGTCCAATCGGTCACTGTCTACGAAGGTTCGGACGTGAACCTGCTCCCATCGAAAACCGATATCAGTCGCCAGAAGGCATCGGTTATCATTCTTCGGTGACCAGGGGGCTCAGAACATCTGATCTAACTAGATATTCCATGGATCGTAATTACCGTCGTGCGTGTCCCAATCCTCTGGGACTAACGACCACAGCCATTCAGTCAGGTCGTTTAGCTGCTCTGCTCCAGCTGGGGCGATATTGTACCAGCTTAATTCTAATTCGACTAAGTTCCCGTGAAATTTGAAGCTATAGAGGCTTCCATCACAAGAACCGGGCACTTCCGGCATCAATGAGATGGTAATGGCACGCAAAGACTGCATCCATTCCTCAGCTACTTTGCCGTCTATAGGTACAGTGGTCCGTCTCCGCCCGATTCCACTGGATTGGCTAACGAGGACTTTGAACTTGTTTCGATCGCTTACCAGCTTCCAGCTGTGAGCCGTCGCCTCCCCCGGTTCAAGAGGTCCGCTTGGTGCCTGTTTAATTGTCAGGATGGTTAAACGATCGGTCATTGCAGCCTTAATAGGGTGAATGCGCCGGAAATCTCAATGTGCAGTTTGCTCGCCCAAATTCCACGGGCCGGTTCTCGAGAAGATTTCGGTTTCACCATCGTCTGAGTAAGTGATTATATTTTTCTATAAAATATAATCAGTCCAGATAACTCATTGAAAAAATTGGCAATTTTTAGAGTCATGATCCGTGGCCGGATATTTGTGATGAGATTATCATCAAAATCCAAGGAAATATAATCGGATAGGTGGGCAAGATGGGCATCGGGAAACAGGCAAAGGTCCTCAACCCGAAACAAGTCGATGCTGTCCTTCATCATATCGGCAAACGGAGGAACGGGCTGCGCAACCAGGTCATCTTCCTGCTCTCGGTTCGTGCTGGATTACGAGCGAAGGAGATTGCAGCCCTGCGCTGGTCGATGGTGCTGGATGCGTCGGGGGCTGTCGGTGACGCAATCCATCTTACGAACCAAGCTTCGAAGGGTAACTCGGGTCGGGTGATCCCGCTCAACCGTCAACTGCGAGCCGTGCTGGTGTCTCTGCATCACTCGCAGGCACGCTCTGGCACCGGTCACGTCATCAACACTGAACGAGCCCCTCGCATGTCATCACAGGCGGTAGTGAACCTGTTTGCACGCTGGTATCGAGATTTGGGACTGGCGGGATGCTCGTCACATTCCGGGCGAAGAACATTCATCACGAATGCAGCCAGGAAGATTTCCACGGTTGGCGGATCGCTGCGAGACGTTCAGTTCTTGGCTGGTCACGCCTCGCTCCAAACTACCCAGCGATATATCGAGGGAGATGTCGAAGCGAGGAAGCTGGTCATCGACCTTATCTGAATAAAATCTGTAAGTGGATATCTTGAATTTATATCAATAAGGCGTAATTCTAATCAAAAATATATTCAGACCCTACGCAAATTCCTCGTACAAATACCGGTCCTTTAAATAATTCTTCGGTTTCATATACGCCTGTTACTCTATCAACTTCAGAAAAAACCACTCCATTTACTGTTTTACCTGGAATAGTTTCCTTTTTTATTTTATTTACCGTCAGTCGCACATTATACAGATTATGCTCAACTGGGATCTCTATTTCACGAGCTAACTTTATAGAGGAATTTGGCATGACATCTGAAAATCCGAGTTTATCCTTGCATGCAAGGGCCAAGGCTTGCCTTCTTTGACCGCTAATAGGAATCGGTCGGCCATTTTGATACGCCTGATCAAAAGGATGGTTTTTCAAACCAGTTAGCATTCTATGAATCCTTTCTGGAACTACTGATTTTTTTTCTTTCATTAATGGCATATTGAGTTCTGTTTCGGATATCATGTTTTCAGAAGCGGAATCTTGGCCTTTTTCAATACGGCCACACGATGCACTAAGAACACAGGCGAAGTAGAGAAATAAGCTATTCGTTTTTCTTCTGCATAGCATAGAGCAATGCTCCTTAAAAGTTCAACTTTGGCTTTTCGGATACGTCACAATAGAATCCATATTCAGTAACTCTCATGGCCGCCAAGACAATGACATCCTGATACTCACTTAGTATGGCTGATCGATACCACCTTGCCCCTCCTCTCCACTTACCATCGCTGTCAACGATCGGAGAAATTCCATAATCGTTTTGACGCCGCCTCTCTTCAGGCGTAACCCCTAATTCAATACTCGTAAAAATACGACTATAACTTCCGCCACCTGGCCAACAATAACCATTGCCTGACTTATCCTCGATGATAGCTAGACACCCTAGCTCCTGATGGGCCTTATAATTTTTTTCGTCTAATGTAATAACATTGCCACCAAGTTCATCTCCAATTCTTTTTTCAATAAATTTTATGATTTTTCCACTTTTCATGTACAATTTTTTATCAGCAAAGTAATTAGTTCCGGTAAAATTATTCGCACACTTACTTGTATAAAATGAATTTTCATACCATGTTTCTTGGACTGTCACCTTGGATTGGGTGCAGGTTGCTACGGGTTTTTCCCTTTTAATTCTTTCTTGAAACGTCGCTTTTGCATCAATTCTCCCCTCGATAGTGTACCTCCCCATCGGGCCATGTTCAGTGCCGTCCCAGGGGAGGCTATAAATAAAAATCTCTGTTACAAAGGGAGAAGATTCTTCTTTTAAAGAGGTGACCGGAGTAGTGGGGCGTTTTTTCCGGACTTCTGGGCAGTTAATGTCGACCTCATTATTTTGAGAATCGGCTATCATAATTTTCGGTCTATCCACAATGTTTTGATTTGTAGAAAAGAGTCGAAAATATCCAATATTTCTTACCGCAGGCTCAAAAGAGACGCCGTTTCTCGATCCCGCAAGCATTTCGAGATTGACCATGGCCTTGGAGACATTCTGCTCCCCACCCAGGCCATACAACATCATGACACTAGCATTATAAATCGCTTTATCCGAATTGAGACGCTCAAAATAAGATCGTGCCTCCGCAAGATTCCGATCTGCACCTCTTCCAAATAACTTCGCTGTTGCATACATAAATGATGCATCGTGACTTTTATCTTTTACACGTACTAAAATTTCAAAGGCCTCTGAATCTTGACCAGATCTCAGCAGATCCAAGGCAAGATGCAAATTTGCAGATAGATATCCTTTTTGAGCTGAAGACTTTATGAGATTTGATGCCCTCTGCGCATCCTTCTCCAGTAGACCAGGTGAACCATTGGCCACGTAGCGTGAAAGAAGGTACTCTGCGTTTGGCAATCCACCAGCAGCTGCATTCTCCATATAGGAGAGAGCCTTCGAATGATTTGATAAATAACCAAAATCCGCTACATTGGCATCATAAAGTATTGCCATAACGTAACTGGCCTCGGGAGACTTGTTAGAGATACCATCTATTTTATCTATGCACTTTAATGTCCATGATGTTTGTATACATTCCGGCGGTATCAGAGATTTGTCCGGATAGACAAGATTCAATAAAAAAGAAACATTATTAGATAAAATTTTGATATTTGGCACATCAACAAGCTGGCCGGATTCTCGATCAAACACTGTCTCTAGAGGAGGTGTGATGGACGTGGCGAGCTTTTTATATATTATTTCATCTTCTATATAATTGTTATCATTGGATTTTTGAGCAAAAATAACTGTAGATGTGCCTGTAAGCAATGCTGCTATGATCCATTTTTTGTAAATAGACATACTTCGCATCGAAATTTTTCCAACTTTTTGTTTCTGTTGCTGGGTGAGTTGGAAGTCTGCCATTATTCTTCGTCCTATATACCCTAGCAATCTCGCTAGCTTTCAAAGCGGTTTATTGACGAGGCTGGCCCCGCTCTTTGTTACAATCTGCGTTTGGCCTGAACCGACTTCGGATACCCGCTGAAACCTGAGATAGCTGTCCATCTACGCCACCAGTCAACACCAAATGTCGAATGGTTTCAAGAGAACTCGCAGCCTCACCGACATCGTCGCACTGGATTGCAAACATGCCCTTCTGCAGTTCGATGATTTTGGAGCCATATTTGATATGGAGAAAGCAAGTCCCCTGCTCATCCATCCACATCCAAGAGGTGCGTGGTAGCACTCCGTCTTTGGCATTCTTGATCATTGCAATCTGCTGGTCGAGACGACGAACCAGCCGCTGACGCCGTTGGATCGTGACATTTACGGCTTCTGGCTTTTTAGCTGCGACAAACTTCAATTCCATGATCACATCTCCTTGTTGATGTGATCAGCGTCGGCAGGCTCTGTTATGAATGCCACTGTTTCGAGAGCTATCCGCCGAACTGCTGGAGATTGATGGCCATTTCCCTGCTGAGAGGTAGGTTCTTTGCATAGAAGCGCTCGATCTGCTCGACAGACGTCCCAGCGTTCTTGGCTAGATTGAAGATGTTCACCTGCCCATGCGAAAGGATCAATCGCATACAGATCGCAGTGTGGCGCAGTGAGTAGATGGTGTATTTGATCTTGGCCTCGGGGTCGTCCTTGACCCCTGCCCGCTTCATGACCTCACGAAACTGTCGCTGAACGATCTTTGATGCCGTCTCTCTATTGGCATAGTCAGCGAAGAACAGAAAATCGTCTGGCTTCGCATCGGGGTAGCGCTGCCTAATCCGGTCGTAGACCGAGACGGCAGCTGGCATCGTATTTGCAACACGATAACCTGTTTTCCCGTTCCGAATGGTCAGAAGCAGGCGCCTCGGATCATCTGCAACCGTCACATCCCGGTGACGTATAGCATAAAGCTCGGAGATGATGGGCCGAACGAACGAGTGAGATGTGAATAGGATAAGATCGTACAACTCTTCGGTGATCGGCACGCCACGGATCACGGCTTGCTCAACGGACAAATCCTGCGCCGCCTTCAAGACGGCCTGATAAACATCATCCTCCTTCGAAACGAGGGGATGGAATGGGAAGTATGACCGAGGGTTATCCTGCTGCCGTGTTCGTGGTGTCGAGGGAACGCTGTCGATGACACCGTCGTCCCGGGCGACCTTCAGTACATTGCGGAAGGTGGCTGTGAGCATGTTGCGGGTCGATGTAGAGAGGTCAGGACGTTTCTTGGCAATGCCGTCCATGAACTCTTGATAGTGCCGGGTCTTAACCTCCCGAATGTCACGGACGTGGAAAGCTTTCTCCAACCCCCATTCCGGATTGTTGATACAAAGCCGAGCGGTCCGCACATAATTGGCATTGCGTTCACCAAGAGCAATCAACCTCTCACCCTTTGCAATGAGCCGGGATGCGTAATATCGGAAGGTGAACTCTCGCTCGACACGCTTCTCGTTGCCAAGCAGTTCGTAAGCCATTTCCCTTGCCGCAGCCCTCGCTTGAATGCGGGACGTCTCCTTGGTCGAGCGTACGACATATCTTTTGATGCGTGGGTCCCGAATACGGACCTGCCAGAACGGGCTCGCTTTCACCTTATAGATAGCCAAGCCAGGGCTGATGGTTATGATCTCTCCATCGAGGGCATTTCTGGAAGTCTTGCTCATAAACCTGTCTTAGGCAAAAACGCTTTCATCGGCAAAAGGTATAAACACAAGGTATAAACTTACCTATAACATATTGAAATTTAAAGATTTTAGAAGAACTCTTAATCAGCGGGTCCTTGGTTCGAGCCCAAGTGCGTCCACCACCGCCTCATTAGAGATTATCTACGCCGGGACCGGTCGAGCCCTAAACGGACGTTCGGCTAAGTTGTCCTCTTCCTCCATCAACCAACCCTTGCTGGCCGCGATCTCGCCAACCTTTTCGTGGAGCCGTCGGACATCGAGCTCCACGCGCGGATTCACGTCAATGTCGTGCGCGGCGGCAAGCCAGTCCTTTGCGGACTGTGGGTTCTAGCTCATCATGACGACATCCGAAGGATGGCGCGCAATCAAAATCGCGGCGAACATCTTGCCCGTTAGGCGGTAAGAGTCCATCCAATATGGCACGAGCATCGCGCAAGCGTGGCATAATTTGAACCGCGGGAAAAGTCGTCAACGACGTTTTGGAATAATCGCACGTCGGCAGGATCAGCTTAGGAGCGCAGAAAGTCTCGCATAATCGTCGATCAAAAGGTGCGGCTGTTGATTGTCCGGCAACCCGGCCACAACGTCCCGCTTCATGAGGCCGGTCGTCAGGCCGATGCCCACAGCCCCTGCCCCGCGCGCCATGCGCATTTCCAGTGCAGGATCATCGCCGAAGACGACAATGTCACGCGCGGCGCTCTTTGGAAGGCCCATGGCCGCCACAGCGGAGTCAAACGCAATGCGAGAGGGTTTACCCAAAACCTTAGCCTGTTTGCCGGTCATGGCCGAGAGCATCTTGTTGATCGCGAAGCTAGATCCAATACCGCGCCCGGTTGCCGTGGCGAAGAAAGGCACGTGGCTTGCCGTGGCGAGCATCGCGCCATCCCAAAGAGACTGGCAGGCCGCCTCCAGATCCGGGAAAGTGAATTCCCGGAACCAACCGGTGTAAACAGCATCGCATTCAGCGTCTTCCGATGCGCCGATCACCTCGATGCCGCGCTCGATCAGCGGGGCTGCGACGCCCACATTACCAAGCACGCGGACGCGGCGGATGCCCTTTCGCTCAAACCAGATCGCCGCGGATGAGGATGGTGTCATCATCTCATGATCCGCCAGATCAAAGCCTGCATTACGCAAGCTGGCCGCATAGGCCGCAGGCGGCTTCGCTGTGCCGTTTGTGAACACGCGGAACGGTGTTCCACGCGCCCGGAGGAGCGACAAGAACGCGACAGCGCCCGGCAAGGCCTTGTGGCCGCCCGATGCCGCGTCTCCCAACGCAATTGTCCCATCCATATCGAAGATGAAGCCGCGTGCGGATTTCATCCGAGATTCAATTTCAGACGACATGTGCGCCTCCATGTAAGGCGATCCGAAGGCCGGGACGCTCAAGAACGATGTTACGGGCCGCAGGCTTGGCGGCCAGTTGCCGCAGCAGTTGAAGCAGCGGGGCAGCTTCGGGCGAATAGGTCGCGCGGGACCGGCCCGCAGACAGCATCGCATCAACCTGATCCACGGGCATCACGGCCCGCAGCAGGAATTCCTCATCCGGCATTGACGCCCCAAACTTTCGGCGAAGATCCGCATATTCAGGGAACATCGGCTCAACCTCAATCTCCCGCGCCCGGGGGCGATCAAGGATTGCGGCTTCCACTGCGGGATTGATCGGGCTTGTCGGATGTCCGAATTTGCCCATCACATAGCGTAAGACCTGATCAGAGACCTGGGCATAGCGACGTTCCCCGATAACGTTGAAGAGCGCCTGGCTCATGACCATTTGCGGGAACGGCGTCACCATGATGGGATAGCCCAGTTCCGCGCGCACGCACTCCGTCTCGGCCACGACCGCGTCAAAGCGATCGCCCATTTTGAGCTCTTCAAGCTGGCGTCGGGTGGTCGTCATCACGCCACCCGCAATTTGATGCCGAAGGAAACTGGAATCGAACGGCTGTGATGTCCCGGCTGGGAGGCTTTCCGCCCGAGCCAGCCGCCACCAATAGTCCGAGACCTTGGACAACGCCTCCTCGTCCACATTGACGGAGTGGCCCGCGTTTCGAAGGTTTGCGACCATACGGCCAGCTTCAGGGAGCGAGCTCCCCTCCCCGAGTGGCCCAATGCCTACGTGGATTGCATCTACAAACCCAAGATCAGCCGCAGCTAGGCTCGACAAGGGGCCATAACCGATGGTGCAATGGGCATGGATTTCCAGCTGACGATTGCCGATGACAGCTTTGACCGCGGGCGCCAACGTACGCACCCGTTCCGGCGACATGAGACCGCCGGGATCCTTGATGTAGACAAGATCGATGTTGCCACCCGAACATATCTTGCGCGCAAAATCAGCATAAAACTGGTCCGTGTGAACCTCAGACAGCGTGAAGGTGAGCGCACCCATGATCTCGGCGTCGCCCTCTTCCCGCACGATCCGCGCAGCCTCAATAACGGCATCGGCATCATGCATCGGGTCCAGCATGACAAAGCGACGGATGCCATTCAGCTGGAGCCGACGATAGACCAGCCGCATAAATTCCGGATCGGCCTGCTGCCAGGCAATGAACCTTAGGCCGGTCGTGATGAACTGCAGCGGTGTACGCGGCATAGCCGATGCCACGCAGCGGATACGTTCCCACGGGTTGTTCTGGAAATAGCGGACGGCGACCGCCATGTGGCTCGACGAGGTGAAATCAATCGCGCGAAAGCCAACCCGGTCGGTCTGACCTGCAATCTGCAACATTTGCGCAGTGTTGAGCCCCGTCGCCCCCCACAGGCTCTGATTGCCGTCGCGCATCGACACATCGACAAGAGAAATCTCAGCCATGGGTCAGCCCTTCAAAGAAGCGTGTATCAACACCACCCGCCTGAAAACGTGGATCGCGAACGATAGCGCGATGCAAGTCCGCTGTGGTCGAAATGCCTTCAATATTCAGCACATCGAGGGCGGCCGTCAAACGTGCCACGGCCTGTTCACGCGTCGCGCCGCGCACAATCAGTTTGCCCAGCAGAGAGTCATAAAATGGCGGAACCACGCCACCGCTCGGCATATGGGTGTCTACCCGAACGCCGGCACCCGTGGGCCAAGCCGCATGCGTGGCTGTTCCCGGAGACGGACGGAAATCATCCGCCCAGCTTTCCGCATTGATGCGCACTTCAATTGCGTGACCGTCCGCCTGAACCATATCCTGCGTGAGCGTGAGTCGGTTTCCATCGGCAATAAGCAGTTGCTGCTCCACCAGATCAACCCCGGTGATTTCTTCCGTCACCGGATGTTCGACCTGAATGCGCGCATTCATTTCCAAGAAGAAGAAATCAAACGTTTCTGCATCAACGAGGAACTCGACAGTCCCTGCCCCGCGATAGTTAAGGTGACGGGTAAGATTGACAGCCGCCGTCTCGATCGCCGCACGCTTATCATCGGGGATGAGCGGTGCCGGGGCTTCTTCAACAAGCTTTTGAAAGCGGCGCTGGATGGAGCAGTCGCGCGTCCCGAGATGGATCGCCGTTTCGCCATCCCCCAGCACCTGAACCTCAACATGGCGGCCCGAGGCAATGAACCGCTCCACATAGATGCGCGGATCACCAAAAGACGCCTGCGCCTCTGCCATTGCCATATCGATGGAGGCTTCCAGATCTTCCACGCGATCAACGCGCTTCATGCCTTTACCGCCGCCGCCAGAGACGGCCTTCAGTAGAACGGGAAAGCCAGTCGCGTTGGCGCGCACCAGCGCCTGTGCCTTGTCTGCCGCTTCACCTCCGGGAACGACCGGCAAACCGGCCTCAATCCCAACCTTGCGGGCCATCAGCTTGTCACCCATGGCCTCAAGGCTCGAAACCTCAGGCCCGACGAAGATGATACCAGCCGCCGCCGCTGCCCGCGCAAAGGCGGCATTTTCGGAGAGGAACCCATAGCCGGGATGGATGGCGTCCGCACGTGCCGCCTTCGCTGCCGCTATCACAGCATCGACCGAAAGATACGATTGCGGGGACGGGCTTGGCCCAACCCACACAACCTCATCCGCGTCGCGTGCGGGCCAGCTGGAAAGGTCTGCCTCAGACGCGCCCAAAATGCTCGTCATGCCGAGCCGACGCGCAGTCCGGATGACGCGGAAGGCGATCTCTCCGCGATTGGCAATGAACAGTCTGCGGATCATGATCAGGCCGGCTGGATATGCATCAGGATAGCGCCACTATCGACCATAGTCGCATTATCAACACAGACATCGACGACACGACCCGCACAACCCGCATGAACGGGGTTCATCAATTTCATGGTTTCGATGATGCCAATCACGCTATCGGGGCCGACGACATCCCCAACCGCCACAAAGGGCGGAGCACCAGGCTGCGGCGCGTGATAGAATGTGCCCGGCAAAGGCGCTGCAACGCCTTCCAGTCCTTCGGGGACAACAGCCACAGTGCTGACACTGACAGTAGCCGCGACAGCAACTTCCGCACCTTCGTCCAACGACCACTCCTGCGACCAGCCTTCGCCTGACCGTTCAACACGCAACCGGAAGCGGCTTGTCCGGATATCAAGCCGGTCATAGCTGGAGCCGTCGAGGATCGTCGCGATCTCGTTCACATCTTCAGGGGAAAGCGGCAGTTCAACGCTCATTTCGCGAGCAACTCCCGCGCTTTGGCGATGATGACATCGGCAAAGGCATCGTCATTGAAATGCGCGTCAATCGTGCGGAATTCGACATTGGCTGGCATCACGGACTTTGCATAATCGGCAAAGGGTCCCGGAATGCTCGGATCATGAATGTGGCCGTAGGGGCTATCGTGGTTGGAGAAGCCCTTCAGCGGGACGAAGAAGCTGACCGGTCCCTTTGCACCAGCAAACATCGCCGCCAGATGATCAGCCAGCGGCTTAAGGTCGGCCAGATCGGTGCGGACCGCAGTCAGCGCCGGGTTGTGAATATGATATTTCTTGCCTGGGAACTGGACCTCGGCAACGTCAATCGGACCGGAGATGATGAAGTCCGAATTGCCCGGCGCGAAAACGACTGGAATACCGCGACCAATCGCTGCCTTGCCGCGATCAGGCCCTGAATCGGCAAGCCCGCCATGGATGTGGTCGAGGATTTCCGTCAGCGAAAGGTCGAGAACGAGTGCAACGTCACGCTCTGCAGCAATCCCGTCCAATGTTGGGCCGCCAGCGCCCGAGGAGTGGAAGACCATGACTTCACAGCCATCCGATTCCAAAGCCTCGCGGATCGGCTTCACGCTCTTTTCCGTCGTGCCCAGCGTTGTGATGAGGACCAAAGGCCGCGTCGAAGCGGCAACGGGCGTATAGCCCTTTGCCATCCCGGCTACTGCCAGAGCCGCATTCCGATAAACTTCACCGCTGATGGAATTAATGCCGGACACATCAGTGACCGCGTTCATGATCGCGATGTCTTTCACCCCAAGATACGGCTTGGTGAAGCCGGAGGCCATGGTGGAGACGATCAATTTGGGCAGACCGTAAGGCAGCGCCTGCATGACGGAGCCCGCTAGCCCTGTGCCCATGGAACCGCCGATCGACAAAACGCCGGACAATCCCTGCGCCTCATGCGCCGTAAGCGCACATTTAACGGCGCCTTCGGTCATAACGGCCTGACATTTGCCCTCATGGCCCAGTGCACGGACATCTTCGATAGTGTGACCAGCGGCACCCGCCACGTCTTCTGGCGAAATCTCGGCACCGCCAACGGTGCGCCGGATGCTCGCGTCAAGGTGGATGACCGAGCAGCCTGCCCCTTCCAGAATTTGGCGCACATAATGCGCCTCCTGTTCCTTCGTATCCTGCGTGATGATCAACAAGACATTAGGACCTGACATGGTTCCGCTTTCCTCTCCGTTATGGGCCGCGATGTTTCACATTCATGCACGATTGCCTAATCAAATTCGAGCGGCTAATTGCACCGCGTGAAACAGGTTTTGCCATGATCGATCGGAAGGTCAAATCAATCCGCGCCTTGGAACGCGGGATCGACGTTTTGCTTGAAGTGCAAAAGAGCGGCGGCATTAGCTTGCATGAGCTCCATTTGCGCCTTGGGCTGGCGAAGGCCACGCTTTTGCGTTTGCTTGTCACGCTCTCATCGCGCGGTCTCGTTTGGCAGCGCCTTGCCGATGGCGCCTATCTGTCAACGGCGCTGGCTGCACCGAGTTCCCGATCAGATGTGACCGATCGGCTGGCCGAGATCGCCTCACCGTTTATGGTCGAGTTGAGCGAGCGTGTCGTCTGGCCGTCTATCCTTGCTGTTCCACGTATGGACCATGTCGAAATCATCGAAACAAATAGCCCACTTGCCCGCTTTGATGCCGCTATTCTGGGGCCTGTCGGGGTCAAACTAAGCTATTTGCACACCGCAACAGGACGCGCCTACCTGTCCGCCTGCGACGCCCGGGAGCGCGAGGCGATCATCGTACGCCTGCAGCCGGAAACGGCGACGCCCGAAGAGCGGGAGTTGCTCGACAACATCATCGCAGAAACCCGCACGCGCGGCTATTCCATGCGAGAGCCATATCACCCCTGGCAGGATCGCAGCAAACAAACGGTGCTGCGCGATGGCAAAACGTCCATTGCCGTAGCCATCATGGCCAACGGCCATGCCATTGCTGCCCTAAACGTCACATGGCCGAGCAAACGCGTCCATGTGGAAGACGTGGTCTCCCGTCATCTGGAAACGCTTCAGGGTATCGCTGATCGCATTGGCCAAGCCGTGGAATCCAACTAGCCAGATTTCATCAAACGAAATCAAATTTGCTTGCTTTGAAGGGAGCGAACTCGCACCGCTTGCGCCAAGCAATTTTCGTCGAATGAGGAGATCGAAATGAAGGCGTGGGTTTTGAGTGCGGGCGCATCCTCCCTGGATGATTTGCATTTGGTTGAGCGGGAGACGCCGACGCCCGGAGCCGGCCAAGTCCTCATCCGCGTCCGCGCGTGCTCCATCAATTTCCGGGATCAATTGATTCCACAGGGCCTTTATGCCGGGGGCAAGGCCTCTCAGGATGTCATTCTGCTGTCTGACGGTGCCGGCGAAGTTGTACGCGTTGGCGCTGACGTAACCCTCTTTAAAGCTGGCGACCGTGTCGCCGGAACATTCTTCCAGAATTGGGATGATGGCCCGCCAACCGCGGCGGTCGGTCAGGCCTTGGGCGCCGCCCCCGTCGACGGGATGTTGGCGGAGTATATCGTGCTGCCAGAGGCGGGTGTCGTGCACATCGCACAGACGCTGAGCTTTGAGGAAGCCGCCACCCTTCCCTGTGCAGGCGTCACCGCTTGGAACGCGCTGATGGAAGGCCCCCAGCCAACCAAAACTGGCGATAGCGTGCTTGTTCTGGGGACGGGCGGCGTCTCTCTTCTGGCGCTTCAAATCGCCAAGGCTGCCGGGGCGACAGTTGTCGCAACGTCATCGTCTGATGACAAGATGGCACGGGCCTCAGCCCTCGGCGCAGACTACACCATCAACTACCGCACCACCGCCAATTGGGGTGCGGAGGCTGTTCGACTGAACGGCGGCAAAGGCATCGACCATGTCGTCGAAGTCGGTGGCGCAGGCACGCTTGCTCAATCGATACAGGCGGTGGCTGTTGGTGGCGAAGTATCGCTCATCGGCGTTCTGACGCGGGAGGGCGACACCTCCCCTCGCGCACTTATGTTCAAATGGGCCAGCATGCGCGGGATCTTTGTTGGCTCGCGTGGCATGGCCGAGCGGTTGAATGCTTTCATTGATGCGCACAAGATCAAGCCGGTGGTGGATCGGACGTTCGCCATGGAAGATGCCAAGGCCGCCTTTGCCTATCAGTCTTCACCCGAACTGTTCGGAAAGACGGTGATCACGCTCTGATGGCGACGTTTGTACTCATCCACGGCGCTTGGCATGGCGGTTGGAGCTTTGAGCTGGTCCAACCCATTCTAGAGGCTGAAGGCCATAAGGTCATCGCACCCGACCTGCCTGGTATGGGCGGCACCGATGAGGAGCTGGCCGCGGCCACCCTCGCAAGTTGGGCGAATTATGTGTCGGAGCTCTGCATATCCGCGGACAAGCCCGTCATCTTATGCGGACATAGCCGCGGCGGATTGGTGCTGAGCGAAACGGCGGAGCGCATCCCCAACGAAATCACTGCCATTGTCTATATTTGCGCCATGATGCTGCCATCGGGCATGTCTCGCGAGCAATGGCGGGACCGCGCCGAACCCAATCCAGACTTTCGGTCACTCATCCAGCCGCATCCCTCAGGCATTGCCACGATCATTGATCGCACCCGCGCAGCACCTGTGTTCGCGCAGCTTTCTCCGCCCGATCTGGTTGAGAAGGCTTTTGACCGCCTCATGGCCGAGCCTGACCAACCCCGGTTGACAGAGCTAAACCTATCAGCGGCGGGCTATGGCTCTGTTCCTCGGCATTATATTGAATGCCTTCAAGACAGGACCATTCCCATCAGCGACCAAAGGATGATGCAAGACTTTCAGCCCTGCGTCTCCGTCACCTCGCTTGATGCAGACCACAGCCCTTTCCTGTCCCGCCCGCGTGAATTGGCGGACGCCCTCCTGGAAATCGCAGCGGAGATCGACGCATGACCAAATTGGGTTTCGGGCAGGACATCGGCCGCATCATCCAAACCGCTTATGTGGTGAAGGATATCCTCGCTGCCATCGACTGGTGGGTAAAGTCGGCGCAGACGGGCCCTTGGTTCCTGCTCGATCATTTTCTGGCGGACGACCACGTCTACCGCGGCCAGAAGTCGACGGCAGACGTCGCGATTGCGATGGGCTTTGCAGGCTCCATGTGCATCGAACTCATCCAGCCCCTCGATGGGGAGCCATCGGTCTACAAGGAAACGGTCGATCAGCGCGGCTATGGATTTCACCATCTGGGACTCGCTGTCGCCGACGTCGATGCCGAGATCGCCGCCTATCGTGCCAAGGGCTATGAAGTTGCCTTCCACGCCGGCGTGCCGACGGGCGGCGCCGTTGCTTATCTCGACAACGGCTTGAATGATCCCGGTTTTCTTGAGCTTATCCCTGCAACACTTGGCATGGACGAAGTCTTCACACGCTTTTGGGCCGCATCGCAAAGCTGGGACGGCAGCGATCCCGTTCGTCCGTTCGGCTAAAAGCAATTGCAATTCTTGAGATAATCTGTTTGCTTTGCATACAAATGACCTCCGGCGAAAAACAGGAGGCATCACAGGAGAGAGTCGAATGACACGAACCCGCCGGTCCGGCGCCTATCAGGCCTTCTTGGTTGGCATTCTAAGTCTCAATTTCGGCATCCTGTTTTTTGACAGGAACGCGCTCAACTTCCTCATGCCTTTCGTCCAGCCGGACCTGCAACTCAGTGACACGCAGGTGGGCATGTTGTCATCCGGACTTTCTTTGACATGGGCCATCGCCGGATTTCTGGTCGGCCGCATTTCCGACAAGCTCGGATCCCGCAAGCCGGTCATCGTTGTCGCAACGATCGCATTTTGCCTGTGCTCCTTTGTTTCCGGCCTCGCGACATCCTTCTTCATGCTGCTCGGGGCACGCCTCCTTATGGGCGCTGCTGAAGGCGGCGTGATGCCCGTCAGCCATTCAATCATTGCGGCAGAAGTAGACGAGGACAAACGCGGGCTCGCTATGGGGGTCGGCCAGAACCTTGGATCAAATGTTCTTGGCTCTGCAGCCGCGCCCCTCATCCTTATTCCGGTCGCCCTGGCTTATGGCTGGCGCGATGCATTCTTTCTGGCAGCAGCGCCTGGCCTTATCAGCGCCGCCATTATCTGGTTCTTCGTTAAAGAGCCCGCGCGGGAAACCTTTCAGGTAGGCGACGCTCCCAAAGCAACGATGAAGGAAGCCTTTGCAGATCGAAACGTGCAGCTCTGCTCGGTCATCTCCGTGCTGCTGGTGTCTTATCTGGTCTGCTGCTGGGCGTTTTTGCCGCTCTACCTCACCAATGACCGCGGCTTTGATCCAGACACGACGAAATGGCTGATGGCGACGCTCGGCATTTCAGCAGGTATCGGTAGCTTTGCCGTCGCGGCAATCTCCGATCATATCGGGCGCAAAGCCTCGATTGTCGGCTTCTCGTTGCTCGGTGTCATTCTCCCGCTCGGCGCGATGTTCTTCACGGGGAGCACATGGGTCTTGGCCGCGATCTTCTTCTTTGGCTGGGCGCTCAATGGCGTGTTTCCCATCTTTATGGCGACGATTCCATCAGAGTCCGTAGATCCGCGCCTCACCGCATCGCTGACGGGCATCGTCATGGGTATTGGCGAAGTTCTGGGGGGCGTGCTGAGCCCCTTCGCAGCCGGCATGTTGTCTGATGCTTATGGTCGATCGGCCGTGTTGTGGATGATGTTGGGCCTGACCATTTGTGCCGCGATTGTTGGCCTTGGCCTAAGAGAGACAGCGCCTCGCGTGCTTGCGCGTCGGAAACAAGCTGGATCGCCTTCAATTGCGTGAATTCCACAAAGCCTTGTCCCCTCCTGGGAGGATTACATGAGCCTGATTGAGCGATTTGCCACGGATAGCGTTTCTCCTCCTGAAAGGCTGGAGTTCTGGAACCGCGTAACAAGCGAAACTTTTTCCGGCCTTGCCATTGATTCATCTTCGGATGATTTTTCCGCGAACATGTCGCGCTGGCAATTGGGTGATCTCACAATGATCCGCCCAGTTTCTCAGCAGGCCCGGGTCCAACGCTGGAAAGACGGTGTAATCGAACGCCCAGATCGGATCATCTTCCACCTGCAGCACAGGGGCCATTCCCTCAACGGCCAGTGGCAGCGCGAGGCAGAACTGGCGTCAGGCGATCTTACATTATGCTATGCGGCAGATGCCTATTTCACCGACCTGTCGGATCGAAATGAAATGCTGGTTGTGGAGATGTCGCGCGCGGCCCTATCTTCGCGGATCCCTAACATTGAAGATCATCTGTGTCGGACAATTGCAGGCACGGCACCGGGCACGCGGCTCGTCCATGATTTCCTCCTATCTTTGTGGGAACAAGGGGATCAGAGCAACGCCGACCCGGATTGGCAGGAGGGCATCGCCAACGTCTTCCTCGATCTTCTTGCTATTGCAGTCAAAGGCTCAGGCTCATCCTTGATCACTCCAAAGGGGACACGTGATCGAGTTCTCTCCCTTATCGAGGCGTCGCTAAGTGACCCCGAGCTGAAAACGGGCATGATCGCGACCGAGCTCGGGATTTCATTGCGTACAGTGCAAAATATTTTTGCCGCAATGGGAACAACGCCTAGTGCCTATATTCTCGACCGAAGACTCCAGAAAGCCTCAGAAAAGCTAGGTCTGGATCGAACGCACAGCATCACCGAAGTGGCCTATGCCACCGGATTTAATGACAGCGCATATTTCACTAGGTGCTTTCGTCAAAGATTCGGCACGACACCACGTGATTGGAGAGAGAACAACTAGTCGCTCTTCGCGTGAGTCCAATTTGGTTGCGCGTGAGTGCAAGACCGGAGGACGCGCAGCACGCATATTCCGGTCTTCCAGACTGTCGGAACAATATCGGCAGATAATTTAGGAAGGGGAGTAGCCATGAAACTCAAGTTCACCGCTCTTGCCGCAACAGCTCTGTGCACAACAGTCGCTTTGCCGGCATTCGCCCAAGAAGCGCAATCAGATGAAGGCGGTATCGCCGAAATCGTTGTCACCGCTCAGAAGCGCGCTGAAAACGTTCAGGACGTTCCAATCGCTATTTCGGCCTTTACGGCCGAAGCCCTGTCGGAGCGCGCTGTTACCAGCGTGGCTTCGCTGTCTAACATCTCGCCAAACGTGACTTTGGATGCTGGCACGCCGTTTTCTGGATCGTCCGCCGTTCTTTCCGCCTATATCCGCGGCATCGGCGCCAATGACTTTGCGTTCAACATCGATCCCGGCGTCGGCATCTATCTCGATGGCGTTTACCTTGCACGCTCCGTCGGCGCCAACCAAGATTTGCCAGACGTAGAACGCATCGAAGTTTTGAAGGGTCCGCAAGGCACACTCTTTGGCCGCAACACCATTGGCGGCGCAATCTCAATCGTTACTCATGATCCCGGCAAAGAGTTCCGCTTCAAGGGTGATCTGACCGTCGGCAAATTTGGCCTGATCCAAACGCGTGGTACGGTTGATTTGCCTCTGGGTGAATCGCTTAGCTCATCGGTTGCGTTCTCAACAAAGAACCGCAACGGCTACCTTAAGCGCATCGCATTCCCGGGTGCCTCGAACTTCGCTTCTACCCCGATCACAAACTACAAAGCCGCTGGCTACGGCAATATCGGCCTTGGCAGCGAAGGTGGCGATGATAGCTGGAACCTGCGTGGTAAGGTCAAGTACGACAATGGTGGCGCCTTCCGTGTGTCGCTCACTGCCGACTATTCCAACATTGACCAGTCTCAGCTGGCGAACCGCCTGATTGCAACAACACCCGCTGTGTTTGCCGGTACGTATAACTGTGCCATTCAAGGTACCATCGCCGCTCCGGGTGACACCACGACCTGCGGAGGCGGCCCACCTTCCTTCGCATATCTCGGCGGCATCGGCGGTCTGAATACCATTTTCGACAATCCGACGGTGTTTGGCGTCAATGCCGATGCGAATCCTTCCAACAATCGGCTGCCTTATGACAATCGTTTTGTCACGAGCGACATCGACACCAGCTATGCCAATGGAAATAACTATTCCAAGCTGAAATCCTATGGCGGCGCTGGTACGGTTGAATTTGACCTGAGCGACGATATTCTCCTCAAGTCGATTACGGCCTATCGGGAACTCCACTGGAACGTCGGCATGGATATTGACGGCTCGCCGCTCAACTTCCTGCACACCAGCTTCACCATGAACCAGTATCAGTTCAGCCAGGAACTGCAGCTGAACGGTACCGCAATGGACAAGAAACTGAACTATGTCCTTGGTGCCTATTATTTCAAAGAAGCAGGCGACCTTCATGATTATGTGACGTTCGCCGAAGGTCTGTTGCAGGTGGATGGTCCGAATGACCTTTCGACCAAAAACTACGCCTTCTTTGGTCAGGTCGACTATCGGCCGACCGAACAGATCGGCATATCCGTCGGCGGTCGCTACACGCATGAAAATAAGCTCTTCGAAGGCTTCCAGTCCGACGCAAACGGCCTGACCTACAAGATCCTCAATCAGGTTGGTGTGCCACCCTGCGCGTCCATCAACCCGACAATTTCAGATGCGTGCCGCCTTGCTGCAGGCTTCCCAAACGCTGGCCAGCCGCTTCGCTATTACATCGCTGGCACTCAGAAGAAGTCGTTCAACAACTTCTCGCCAAAGGTTGGTCTGCAGTACCATCCAAGCGACGACGTGATGACCTATGCCAGCTGGTCAAAGGGCTACAAGACGGGTGGCTGGACCACCCGCCTTTCCAACCCTCTGCCAACGGCACCTGATTTTGACGAGGAAAAGGCAACTACGTGGGAAGTGGGCGTCAAATCGACTCTCATCGACCGCAAGCTGCAATTGAATGCCGCCGTCTTCACAACGAAGTATGCTGGCATTCAGTTGAACTTCCAGCAGGGCGTATCACCAACCATTCAAAATGCTGGTGACGCTCGGATCAAGGGCTTTGAAGTGGAACTGACAGCGGCGCCTGCCGATGGGTTCCTCATCAACGCCTCCGTCGGGTTTACGGACTCAAAGTATACGTCCGTCCTCCCCGGTGCACAGGTCGCTGCGAACCCCTTCCAGGCCGGCGTGTTCCCGGGTGCAGACTTGCCCAAGACACCAAAGTGGAAGTTTAACATCAGCCCACGTTACGAACTAGCGGTTGGTGAAGGTAAGGTTGTTCTGCTTGCAGACTATACCCGTACGTCCAGCCTTTGGAACGACACTGAACGGGCGTTTCTGCTTCAGCGTCCATCCACGGACATGCTCAATGGTTCCATTACCTACAAGTCGGGTAAAAGCTGGGACGTGACAGCGGGCATGACCAACATCACGGATGAGCGCTATCTTGTGACGGGTCAGGCACAGATTGCAGGCGGCCAGTTCTACGGCACCTACAGCCGTCCACGTGAATGGTACCTCAAGCTCGGCTTGGACTTCTAAGAAGCCTCAAACAATTGGGCGGGGTCGCAAAAGCGGCTCCGCCCATTTTCATTTACGACCTTTTGATTTTGTTGGAGAGTATAATGCCCGAGACTGCCCATTCCGAATTTTGGAAGGACATCAAGCCGGTCGACAAGGTCTTCCGCGAAGGCGGTCTGCCCGAAGTCTATCTGTCAAAAATTGCCGAAGGCGATGAACGCTATTGGGTTCCCATCAGCGAAACCGTCTCTTCAAAGCCGGTCTGGATTAGTCCGTCAAAGAACATGTGGGCCGATGTCCTCATGTCAAAGTCGGCAGGTCTCGTGAACCGTCATTACCACCCCCACCCCATCTGGGCCTACACGATCAGCGGCAAATGGGCGTATCTTGAACATGATTGGACCGCCACCGCGGGCGATTTCGTCTACGAAACGCCGGGCGAGAGCCACACGCTCGTTTGCTACGAGCATGAGGACCCCATGAAGGTCTTCTTCGTCGTCTCCGGCCCCCTGATGTGGCTGGATGAGGACGGCAACACCGTCGGTCACTATGATGTCTTCGATTACATGAAGGCCGCCCGCGAGCATTATGACGCAGTTGGCATTGGTGCCGACTATGTCGACACCCTCATTCGTTAAAAGGCGCAAGTTCATGTCCGTGATGACCGCACCGCCATCCAACAAAGCCGAGATCGTCGACGTCAAGTTCCCGCACAAGGCGCTTGTCGACCGTCTCAGCCCGGGCGGACGCTATATTGATGCGCAGTCCGATGTGGACTCGCCTTGGGTGCCTTTCGGCGACAACGCAGCGATCAAGCACCTCGCTTTTGATGTCCGCCAGAACCTGTTTTCCAACATTTTGTGGGTCAAAAGCCCCGGCGTGATTGGCACCCATCTGCATCGCGGCACGATCACCATGGTCTGTCTTGAAGGCAGCGTGCGCTATCTGGAATATGATTGGGTCGCCTCTCCGGGCGGGCTCATCCTCGAAACACCTGGCGAGAGCCACACCCTCGTCACCGACCATCCCGAAGGCTGCAAGCTCTTCGGCTGGATGCAAGGCCCGATTGAGTTTTACGACGACACAGGCACTTTGGTCGACACGTCTGACGTGTGGTGGTTCATCCATCACTATGAGACCTATTGTCGTGAAAACAACATCCCCATCAATCCTAAGCTCTACCTGTAGGAACCCCCTTCCATGTCCATGAAAGCCCCACCTTCCGGCGCCTATAAGATCGTCAATGTGCCCGAGCTTTACGGCGATATCATCAAGGCCCGCGGTTCTGAAGGCACCTATGTCGGCAGTTCAGAAGAAGAGAGCCCGTGGGTGCCCTTCGGCGACAATGCGGCCATCCGCCACGTCGCGTTCGACACCAAGGAAAACATCTACGCCAACATCCTTTGGATCAAGGGCCCAGGTGTCATCGGCACGCACAAGCATCGCGGTAAGGTGTGGGCCATCGGGCTTGAAGGGTCATTCCGCTATCTGGAATATGATTGGGTCTGCAAGGCAGGCGACTTCATTACCGAAACGCCCGGCACAGCACACACGCTCGTCACTGATGATCCCAACGGCATGAAAGCCCTGTTCCACATGCAGGGCGCAAACGAGTTTTATGATGAAGAGGGCAACCACGTCGAAACGCTCGATGTGTGGTGGTTCATCAACCACTATGAAAGCTATTGCAAAGAGCACGGGATTAAGATCAACCCCGCTCTCTATCTGTAGGCGCAACGATGGGCGTGCACGGGGCCATTCCAAAGCTCCCGGCCAAACGGGGCACCTATTTGCGTAACTGCTGGTATGTGGCCGGTTGGTCGGATGATCTGACAGACACGCCCCAAGCTAAAGTCTTTCTTGAAGAACCAGTGGCACTGTTCCGCGATGGGGACGGTGTCGCAAAGGCCATTGGCGGGAGATGCCCGCACCGCTTCGCAGCACTTGGCGAAGGGTCGGTCATTGATGGCGCCCTCGCCTGCCCTTATCATGGGCTGCGCTTCGATGGTTCCGGCGTGTGCGTCCACAACCCACATTTGGGTGATCCGCCGCCAAAGGCATCAGTGCCAGTCTACCCACTGGTAGAGCGCTACCGTTTGCTGTGGATATGGATGGGGGATGCCGACAAAGCAGACACGGCGCTCATCCCCAACGTTGCCTGGCTGGATGACCCCGCTTGGGAAGCGGTGCGCGGTGTGACCCTCGCTGAAGGGCATTATGAACTCTATAGCGACAACATTCTCGACCTGAGCCACGCCAACTTCGTGCACCCTGCCCTCGTCGCGAGCGCCTTCACGCAGGGAGAGCGCAAATTCTGGCAGGATGAGACGCATGCTTATTCGCGCTACACCCAAAAGAACGATTACATCTCGCCTGCCCTGGCTGGAGTGTTGGGTGTTGAAGGCCGCAAGCAGGACTTTTTCGGGGAAGTAACATGGCATGCGCCCGCCACCCTCTTCTTCGATTATCGCGCCGGAGAACCGGGGACATCTGTCGAGGATATGAGAGCGCTTCTATCGCTCCACGCCTTCACGCCCGAAACGCCCAACACCACCCATTATGTCTGGGCGACCTCCCGCGATTACAAACTGGGCGACACAGAATTCAGCGAAGGCCTTCATGCTGCGCTATCCTTCGCATTTGAACATGAAGACCTGCCCGTCATCCGCGATGCCCATCGCCTGATGGCGGGGCAGGATTTCTGGGACTTGGAGCCGCTCGTTCTGAACGGCGACGGCGGCGGCATCCGCGCCCGTCGGCTCCTCAATAAGATGATAAAATTAGAGGCAGGTGACGCATGAAGACACTCGATCAGTTCAACATCGCAGGTCGCAGCGCATTGGTGACAGGCGGGGCCTCCGGCATCGGCCTTGCCTATGCAGAGGCCATGGCCGAAGCAGGCGCCAAGGTCACCATCGCGGATCTGGACAGCGACGGCGCGGAACGCGAAGCTGCCCGCCTGCGAGGTGACGGGGCCGAAGTTCAGGCTGTTGCCTGCGACATCTCCGACCTTGCCCAAGTGACGGCGGCGTTCGACGCCCATGTGGCCGCCTATGGCGGGCTAGACATCTGCTTTGCCAATGCGGGTTGGGATGCAGGCGACGGCTTCTGGGCGCCTTCTGGCGAGCGCAACCCATTGGGCCGCATCGATCAATATGATCCCGAAAAGTGGAAACGCTCAATCGATATCAATCTGAGCGGTGCCTATTACACCATCCGCGAGGCCGTCCGTTGCATGCGCGCCGGCAATCGTAAGGGCTCCATCATCGCGACAGCCTCCAACGCCGGGATCATAAATGAACCCATCGTTGGAATACCCTATATGCCGGCCAAGGCGGGTGTTCTCCACCTCGTTCGCCACGCCGCGCTTGAGCTTGCCGAATTCGGCATCCGCGTGAATGCCATCGCACCTGGCCCGTTCGTCACGAATATCGGCGATGGCTGGGTAAAGAAAAACCCGGATGCCCGGACATCCTTTGAAAAAACCATTCCGATTGGCCGGATGGCGGATACGCAGGAAATGAAGCCCCTTGCGCTTCTTCTCGCATCCGACGCTTCCAGCTTCATGACAGGCGCTCATGTCGTCATTGATGGCGGCGTTCAACTGGGGAACTTCAAATGAAAGTGATCATCAGCATCGCGGCAGGACTTGGCCTCGCCTCAGCAGCATATGCCGCCCAAAAGCTGGGCGAATATCAACCCGAACGACCACCTGAAGTCACGTACGCAAAGGTATGCGGATATTGCCACGGCAAGAATGTCGGCCCGATCATTCTTGGTAGAAAACTGGACACCGATATGATCAAGGCGGTGACCCGGCATGGTCGCAACGGCATGCCAGCCTTCCGCCCAACAGAAGTGACCAATGCAGAGCTCGATGCGCTCGCTGTCTGGATTTCCAAAAGCCCCGCCCGCACTGAGGAGCACGGCAAATGAGCGAATTTGAATTCAACCGTCGCGGTCTGATCGGCGCGAGCGTTCTTGGCGCCGCCATGGTCGGCCTCGCCTCTTGCGACAATAAGGGCACCCTTGCCCCCGGCGTTTCCAAGGCGGACTTTGCCGGTGCCATTAAGGCGATGCGCAGTGTCGTTGGGGATGAATGGGTCTTCGGCGATCCCGAAGCCGTGATGCCGTGGGGAAAGGTCTACGTTCCTGATCCAAATGGCAGGCACGTTCCGCTCGGCGCCGTCTGCCCGCGCACGGTGGAAGAGGTGCAGGAAATTGTCCGTATCGCCAACAAGTATAAGCAGCCCATCTGGCCGATCTCTTCCGGCAAGAACATGGGCTATGGCATGGCCGCCCCCGCGACGCCGGGGCAGATCGTCCTCGACCTCAAGCGTATGAACCGCATCCTTGAAGTGGACGCTGATCTGGGCACCTGTCTCATTGAGCCAGGCGTGACCTACCAGCAGCTCAAGGACTATCTGGACGACAATAACATCCCGCTGTGGATTGACGTTCCGACCGTAGGCCCGATTGCCTCGCCCGTCGGCAATACGCTCGACCGCGGTGTCGGCTACACACCTTATGGCGAGCACTTCACCTTCCAGTGCGGCATGGAAGTTGTCCTGCCCAACGCGGAAATCCTCCGCACCGGCATGGGCAGCATTGAAGGCTCAACAGCCTGGCAGGCCTTCAAATGGGGTTACGGCCCCTATGTCGACGGCCTGTTCACCCAGTCGAACTTCGGCATCGTGACGAAAATGGGTATGTGGCTGATGCCGCGCCCGCCCGTCTACAAGCCATTCATGATCCGCCATGACAATATGGCCGACGTGCCCAAGATCATCGAAGCGATGCGGCCGCTGCGCGTCTCCAGCCTCGTGGCCAACTGCAACTTGATGATGAGCGCATCTTATCAGCTCGCCATGTTCAAGCGCCGCAACGAGATTGTGCCCGATGGACAGCCGCTGGATGATGCATCGGTCAAGAAGGCCGCCAAGGCGAATGGCCTCGGCATGTGGAATACCTATTTCGCGCTCTATGGCACGGAACAGACTGTGGCTGCCATTGAACCCATCATCCGCGCGCAGTTAACCGCCAGCGGCGGCGAAGTGCTGACAGCGGCGGAAATGGGTGACAACCCATGGTTCCACCACCATGCCACACTGATGGAAGGCGGCCTGAACCTCGATGAGATCGGCCTGCTTCGGTGGCGTGGGGCTGGTGGTGGTCTGGCCTGGTTTGCACCGGTTGCAGCCGCGAAGGGCGCAGAGGCGGAGGGCCAAACAAAGCTTGCCCGCGAAATCCTCGACAAGCATGGCTTTGATTACACCGCCGCCTACGCCATCGGCTGGCGTGACCTGCATCACATCATCGCGCTCCTTTATGACAAGAGCGATCCGGAGCAGGAGAAGAAGGCGGACGCCTGCTATCAGGATCTCGTCACCACGTTCGGCAAAAAGGGCTGGGCCAGCTACCGCACTGGCGTGAACTCGATGGAGCTCGTCGCCCAGCAATATGGCCAGACCAACCGCGACTTTAACAAGCTTCTGAAGAATGCGATTGATCCAAATGGCGTCATCGCGCCGGGCAAGTCCGGGATCGCCTGATGCGCGCTGTGGTCATGCAGGGGCTGCACCAGCCGCTGGCGCTGGAGACCCTCGACGACCCGACACCGCAGGCGGGAGATGTCGTCGTCAAGATTGGGCGCTGCGGCATTTGCGGGTCTGACCTGCACATGACCGAAGACCCGGCCTATGGGATCAATAAAGGCGATGTTCTGGGTCACGAATTTGCGGGCGAAGTGGTGGCCCTAGGCAAAGGCGCAGAAGGTCTAAAGCTTGGCGATCTCGTTTCCGTCATCCCGCTAAAAAGCTGCGGACATTGTGCGTCCTGCATGTCCGGAGAAGTGGCGTGGTGCGATCAATTTGGCCTGCAGGGCGGCGGCTATGCCGAATATGCAGTCACCAAGCCCAATCAGTGCATCCGCCTGCCCCAATCGGCCAGCCTTGCAGATGGTGCCATCATTGAGCCGCTGGCAGTCGCCCTCCATGGCGTCAACATGTCGGGAATGAAACCAGGCGATAAGGTGCTGATCCTCGGCGCCGGTCCCATTGGCCTGGCCGTTGCCTTCTGGGCACGGCGCAAAGGCGCAAGCGACGTCATCATCCAAGATCTTGCAACCTTTCAGGAAGCGCGTGCAATGGAGATGGGGGCGACGGGATTCAACGTCAGCCCCGACGATCCGGTCGGAAGTGTGGAACAGATGCTCGGCACCAAACCCGATATTGTATTTGAATGTGTCGGCGTTCCCGGCCTCATCGCACAAGCCGTGGAGCAGGTCCGCAAACGCGGCACGATCTGCTTGCTGGGCCTGTGTACACGGCCCGATACGTTCAACAGCTTTGCCATGCTGTCCAAGGAAGTGCGCCTCATCACCTCTGCCTTCTTCACGAGGCAGGAATATGAAGAAGCACTCGACGCGCTCGACGCCGGTGCCGCCGAACCGCGCGCACTGGTAACCGACACCATTTCACTTGCTGACACGCCAGCCCGATTTGAGGCGCTGCGCAAGCGCACACATGAGTGCAAAGTGCTGATCGCACCCGGTCAATAAGGGGTTTTGGGAGAGATCAGATGTCAGCGGTTTTTTCAGGCAAGACAGTTTTGGTTACGGGGGGGGCGACCGGCATTGGCAGGGCAACGTGCATTGCATTTGCCAATGCCGGCGCAGCCGTCCTGATCGGCGATGTCGATGATCGTGCAGCAGAAACAGTGGCCGCCATCACGGCAGCGGGCGGCAAGGCTGCCTATGTGAAAGCAGATGTGACCAGCGCCGCTGCCATGACGGCCTTGGTTGAAGAGTGCGTGAGCCGCTTTGGCTCTATGGACTTTGCGTTCAACAATGCGGGTGTCCTGCCGCCGCAACGACCGCTCCATGAGGTCACCGAAGCCGAACTCGACGTCGCCATTGATGTCGATCTGAAGGGCGTCTTCTTCGCCATGCAGGCCGAGATCCGGCACTTCCTGAAGGTCGGTGGTGGCGCGATCGTCAACACGGCGTCGGTCGGCGGTGTCATCGCAGACCCCAACATGTCAGCCTATGTCGCCTGCAAGCATGCCGTTGTCGGCCTGACTAAGGCCGCTGCAATTGAGTACGCGCAATTGGGCATACGGGTGAATGCCATCGCCCCGGGTTTTGTCGTCACACCTATGACCCAACATTGGGCCGACAGCGCAGATTTCCGAGCAGCCTTCTTTGCCCAAAACATCAGCGGCCGGGCGGCCCAGCCCGAGGAGATTGCAGGTACTGTGCTGCACCTCTGTTCGCCTTCGGCCAGCTTCATCAACGGCGCTCTATTCACAATCGACGGCGGCCAAACCGCCCATTGAGGAGACAAGTCATGCGTAAGACAGTTTTGAGCATCCTAGCACTTATCGCGACCCCAGCCCTTGCCCAGCCAAAGCCGCTTGAGGTTGAAGTCCTCCGCACAAGTGCAGGATCTCTTTATGCCAACATCGCGCTAATCAAGGGCGAAAAGAAAGCTGTCCTCGTCGACGCACCGTTCACGATTGCTGATGCCCACCGCGTCGTTGCCATGGTTTTGGACAGTGGCAAGGAGTTGGAAACCGTCTTCATCGGCCATGACCACCCTGACCATTTCTTTGCGATGGAAACCATCCAGCAAGCCTTCCCCAATGTGAAGATTGTGGCCCATCCCACCGTTGTGTCGGACATTTGGAAGTCTCTGCCGTTCAAAGTGAAGCGCTGGTATCCCGTGCTCGGTACAAACGCGCCGAAGACGCCAACAGCACCGATGCCGCTTGATGGCGACACGATCATGCTGGAAGGCCAGCCGCTCAAGGTCATCGGGCCGATGCAGGGAGATCACGCGCATGCCACCGCGCTTTGGGCGCCGGGCATCAAGGCGCTCTTCCCGGGTGACCTCGTCTACAACCAGATGTTCCTCTGGTTCGGGGAACATGACCCGAAGGCGATTGCGGCCTGGGGCAAGGCGCTTGACCAGTTGGCCGCGTTAAAGCCTGAAATTGTTGTTGCAGGCCATGCCAAAGACGGCCTGCCGAATGACATTTCAGGCATCACCTTCAGCCAAAGCTATATTGCGGACTGGCCGAAGATGGTTGCTGCGTCCAAAAACTCGGGCGAGCTTCAGGCCAAGGTCAAGGCCGCCTACCCCGACGCCATTGACGTATTAGGCGACTTTCTGCTCGGCAACAGCTCTCGCGTGGCCAAGGGCGAGCAGCCCGCCTGGCAAGAATAGGAAAAGACATGGCGACGTTCGTTCTGGTTCACGGTGCGTGGGGTGGTGGCCAAGGCTGGCACGCGACCGCAAAGTTGCTGCGTGCAAAGGGGCATGACGTCCACATCGCAACCTTAACCGGGCTCGGCGAGAAAAAGCACCTGATCTCGCCCGCGATCACGCTCGAAACGCACGTTACCGATGTCACCAACATGATTGCGGCCGAAGGGCTGACCGATTTCGTTCTGGCTGGCCACAGCTATGGCGGGATGATCATCACCGAAGTCGCCAATCGCCTCGGCAAGGCGATCCGGTCGCTGGTCTATGTCGACGCGTTCCTGCCACGCGATGGCGAAGCACTTTGGGACATTGCCGACGAACCTTCGCGCAAGCACTATATCGATGCACAGCGGGATATGCCGGGGCTGGTCGCCCCCTTCCCCGGTTCTCCCTCATTCCTGACGCGCCACCCGCTGCTGACGCTGATTGAACCGGTGAAGATGACGGGCGCGGAACAGGCCATCACGCGGCGCACCTATATCTATGCATCTAAAGATGCGCCCACGGTGTTCACGAAGTTTCATGAGCGTGTGAAGGCTGAGCCTGACTGGAAGGTCTATTCTCTCCCCACTGGCCACGGTGTCATGGTTGAAAAGCCCGAAGAGACCGCTGCCATCCTATTGGAGGCAGCGGCCTAGCCCCGGCTAGTTCACCATGCGGGCGTTTTCACCCCAATAGGGAATGCGTAGCGCCTTCTTGTCCATTTTCCCCGCAGCGGTGCGCGGGATGGCATCGACAAACGCAACCGACTTTGGCGCCTTCACGCCACCCAGACGGGCCTTGCAATGGGCAATAACGGTCGCTTCGTCGATGCCGTCGGCAACGACAATCGCGTGGACCTGTTCCCCCCACTTCTCATGCGGAATGCCGATGACCGCGCATTCGCGCACTTCGGCAATTTCGGTGACAGCCGCTTCGACTTCCGACGTGAAGACGTTGAACCCGCCGGACACCACCATGTCCTTCTTGCGGTCCACAATGTAGAGATAGCCGTCCTCATCAAACTTGCCGACGTCACCTGTGTGGTGCCAACCAAACTTGCGGACTTCGGCGGTTTCCTCAGGCTTTTCGAAATAGCTGTGCGACACAAGTACGCCGCGCGCACAGATTTCGCCAGCCTCACCCAGCGGGACCTGATTGCCGTCGTCGTCAAGCAGCGCCACCTTGAGCGAGCGCGTGACCTTGCCACAAGATGCCAGCTTTTCAGGCGCTTCCTTGGCGAAACGCGCCACGTCTTCCGGCGGGAACCAGGCGACAATCATTGGGCATTCCACCTGACCGTAGGACTGGCACATGCACGGACCGAACACCTCGACCGCCTGACGCAGCTTTTCCGGGCTGCACGGCGAGCCGACAAGAATGAAGATGCGCAGCGACGTATAGTCGTGGCTTCCGATCTCGGGCGAGGCGAGCAGCTGGTATAGCGCCGTCGGCGGCAGATACATGTGGCTGATCTTGTAATGGTCGATCGCCTGCAGCACCTTTTCCGCGTCAAAGCCGGGGAGAATGACTTGCGTTGCCCCAAGGCTCATCGTTGACAGCGCAATGGGTCCCGCCGCGTGCGTGATTGGCGCGGAGACCAGTGCCACTGGATTGTCCGTACGACCACCCATGCCATCGGCTGCCGTTTCGATCATCGTGCCCCAGCCGAGGTTGGTCACGTTTGCGCCCTTTGACGGGCCGGTGGTGCCGCCAGTAGGGAAGATGCCGACGAGTTCGTGCATGTTGCCAAAGGCATCAATTTCCGGCTCGACAAAATCGGCTGCAGTCACACCACCAATGAATTGATCGAGCGACGGATCGCCGCCCCATTCATTGTCCATCGGCTTGTCGATGCAGACGAACGTGTTGAGCGTCGGGCAGAGACGGCGGAGCTGGGTGACCTCATCGACAAGGCTTGAATGATAGAACATCCAGTTGCAGCGGACATAATTGATATAGCCCGCATTCGCGTCGATCGCGTTGCGTGTGTTGACCGGGATCCATTTCCCATTGGCGCGCCACATGGCGAGCAGCGCAACCAGCAGCATGCCGCTGTTCGGCCCGTAAAGCGCAAGGAGATCCTGGCTCTTGAAGCCGTGCTTTTGCATTGCGGCGGCAATCTGTTCGGAAAGCGCCTTGACCTCGGCAAAGGTCCATTGCTGACCCGTGACCGTGTCGATGATCGCCGTCCGGCTCGGCTTGCGGTCATGGCCGCGGTCAAAATAGTCGATAGCGCGCATTGTCGGGACCATGCTCCTGATGATTTGTATGCAACACTTACGGCTGAGAAGCGTCGAACGTCAACGGGGTGGCAGTGAAACGCGGCTGGTTTTTAGCCGTCCGTTGAAGGCCATAATGCCAGTAAAGCCGGCATCAGATGGGCCCGGTGTTCGGGTGGGATTCGATTGGTCAAATCCGTTTCAAACGCGTCGATCACGGCGCGCGCCTTTTCGGCAAGCAGATGACCTTCTTCTGTCAACTCTAACCCCAAAGACCGACCATCGCTGGGCAAACGGCGCATGAGCCCCCGCGCTTCCAGTCGGGCGGCAATCGGCGTCATATTGGCGCGCTGTATATCCAGCATCCGCCCGAGCGCACTTTGCGAAATACCCGGATTTTCGGCCACAATTTGAAGGATAGTCGCTTCCGATGTGCGCAGGCCAAGGACCACGATCCGCGACGCGAACTCCGCCATCGCCGCAGTTGAGGCACGGCGCAGGATATAGCCGGGATATTGAAGAAGCGGGTCTCGCATGATTACCCGCTATCAATGACGCTTGTCCTCTGCAATGTCGACTGTTATTGCCCATAACATAATTTGCAAAGAGGTGAGCCATGTCAGATCGTGCTGAAGAAGATACCGTAGCCTATACCGTTGAGAACGACATCGCCTGGGTGAAGTTCAACCGCCCCGAAAAGCGCAACTGCATGAGCCCCAAGCTCAACCGCCAGATGAAGAAGGTTCTGGAAGAGCTTGAATTCCGTGATGATGTGAAGGTTCTGGTCCTGACAGGCGAAGGTGAAGCCTGGACCGCGGGCATGGATTTGAAGGAGTATTTCCGCGAAACCGAAGCGCTTGGCCTCGGCGCCATCCGCAAATCGCAGCGCGAAAGCTATGGCTGGTTTGAACGCCTGCGCTGGTATGAAAAGCCAACCATCGCGATGATCAACGGCTGGTGCTTCGGCGGCGGATATGGTCCGCTCTTTGGTTGCGATATCGCGATTGCCAGTGAAGACGCCCAGTTCGGCCTGTCTGAAATCAACTGGGGCATTCTGCCCGGTGGCGGTGCGTCCAAGGTCGCGCAAGAGCTGATGCCGTTCCGTAAGGCCATGTACCACGCGATGATGGGTGAAAACCTGTCCGGCAAGCAGGCTGAAGAACAGGGCCTCATCACCGAAGCCGTTCCGGCGGACAAGCTGCACGCCCGCATTCTTGAAATTGCCAACGTTCTTAAGAAGAAGGACGGCCACGCCCTTCGTGCCACCAAATGGACGATGCGCCGTATGGTCGACATGACTTACGACAACGGTCTGGAATATCAGATCCGTGCGCAGGAAGCGCTGCACAGCTTTGGCGGTGCCGCCGCACGTAAGGAAGCCACTCGCCAGTTCCTCGACGAGAAGAGCTTCAAGCCGGGGCTGGAAACGTTCGACGTGAACAAGGTGAAGTCTTAAGATGAACTTGGGGTTTCGTCTTTGGCGGAACCCCACCCATCTCTTCCCCTCACCAAAATGCAAAGCGCGATCCTGCCATGACCTTTTGCGATCCCATCCACTCTTACGCTCGCGCAAACCCTAATGCGCTGGCGATGGTCGATCTTGAGAGCGATCGGCGCTGGACCTATGGGACGCTCAGCCAAGCGGTTGATCGCTTGGCCGCCTGGATTGAAGGCGAGTTCGGTCCGAACAGCGGCGTCCGCCTTGCAACGCTCTCCAAAAATTGCGCAGAAATGGTGATCCTGCAGCACGCCGGAGCCCGTGCAGGCTCCATCTTCGTGCCGTTCAACTGGCGCCTCGCCAGTGCCGAAATTGATGCGCTGGCAGCAGATGCAGAGCCGGAAATCGTGTTTCATGATCCCGAGTTCGCCCCGCCGTCAGCCGCGCGTCGTGCCATGGCGGTGGCCGACATGTTGTCGCTTGGACAAGAGGGGGCCAAACCCTCCCCCGATGCACGTCGCCCCTTTGGGGACGTCGCGACTTTCCTGTACACCTCCGGCACCAGCGGACGCCCCAAGGGCGTCATGCTCTCCGAAGAGAATGCCTTTTGGGGCTGCGCCAACTTCATCTATGGCAATGATGTCACGATGCGCAGCGTGTTCCTGTGCGACATGCCCTTGTTCCACACAGCTGGCCTTTACGCGGCCGCCCGCTGCCCCATTCAGGCTGGAGCCACGCTGCTCATCTCCAAAGGCTTTGACCCCGTCCACACGCTGGAGCGGATGACTGACCCTGCACTTGGCGTGACGCATTATTTCTCGGTCCCACAGATGGCTGCCACCCTTTGGAACCAGCCTACATTTGCGCCTGAGAAGCTGAACAATATCGTCAGCTGGGCGATTGGCGGCGCGCCGAACCCAAAGGCACAATCCGAGCGCTTCGTGAAGGCTGGCATCCGCATATCAGAAGGCTTTGGCATGTCCGAAACCGGCTCCAACTTTGCGATGCCGGCGCATGATCTGCCGACGCTGCTCCGCAAGGCCGGCAGTTGCGGCCTGCCGCTGATGACCGTTGAAACGAAGATCGTCGATGATGACGGCAATGAAGTCCCGACCGGCGAACGTGGTGAGCTTTTGGTGCGCGGACCTTGCGTGGCGCACGGCTATTGGAAGCAGCCGGACCTAACGGCCAAGGCCTTTGTCGATGGCTGGTTCGTAACCGGTGACGCCGCCATGCGCGATGAGGATGGGTTCTTCTACATCGTCGACCGCAAGAAGGACATGTACATCTCCGGCGGCGAAAACGTCTATCCGGCAGAAGTTGAAGCGGTCCTCGCCGAGCTGACGGCCATCGGCGAATGCGCTGTTGTCGGCGTGCCGGACGAACGCTGGGGCGAAGTTGGCCGCGCCTACGTGATCCCCGTGCCCGGATATACCATCACCCCTGATGAGGTGATTGCCCATTGCACGGAACGCCTTGCCAAATTCAAGGTGCCAAAGACCGCCATCGTCACAGATGGCATCCCCCGCACAGCATCGGGCAAGGTGCAGAAGCACCTGTTGCGTGCCCGCGCTTTGGAGGAATTGGGTCTGGCGTAATCCTTACGCTTTGTCAGACTCGGCCAGAATGCAATCCCCATCCTTTTCGGGCAACATCAGGAACAGGACCAACGCCACCACAGAGCCGGAAGCCATGATCGCTGAGACGGTCATCAACTGATCATTGCCGAGCCAGGTGAACAGCGCCCCGGCGAGCAAGGGGCTTCCAGCGGCGCCTAGCCGACCAACGCCGAGCGCAAAGCCAGTGCCGGTGCCGCGCGCATGGGTGGGGAAACCTCTCGCAAAAGCGGCATAGAAACCGCTGATCGCGGCGTTGGTGAAGAACCCGCTGATAATTGTGGCCCATTGCCAAGCGGACAGGCTTTCGCGACCCAACCCGAATGAGGCCACAGCGACTGATCCGACCAGCAGCATGAACGCCGTCGGCCAGCGAATACCAAGCTTTGCCATAACAAAGCCGAAGGATAGGCTGCCCATAAAGCCGCCGACATTGGCCCATGTCAGCACTGTAGCAGCCTCTGACGCCGGATAACCGGGCGGATAATCAGCCACGATCTGGACCGCAAACTTCAGGATGTAATAGAAAGTGATGCTGTGGAATGTGTAGGCAAACGCCAGCAACAATGTGATCGGCCGCAGCTTCGGATTGGACAGAATATCCGTCACGCGCGGCTTGGGCGCTGTCTCATCCAGAACTGGCAAGGTTTCGATTGGTGTCTTGCCAAAGGCCGAGAGCGTCTGATTAACACCCTTCAGGTTGCGCCGCGTTGCATGAAAGGCGGCTGTTTCAGGCACAAGCCAAGCAATGACGGGAATAACCACCGCTGTGACCACCGCGCCAAACAGAAAGATTCCGCGCCAGCCATGATCGGGCAACAGCCACTGAGACGCCGCAATACCGCCAATGATCGCGCCCAGCGGATACCCCGCCACATAGGCCGCAATAGCGGCGCGGCGGAAGATTGAGTTGCTGCTCTCCGCTGTCACGGCGTTCGTCGCGGCGAGCATACCGCCAATGCCGATGCCGGTGATGAAGCGGTAAGCGATCATGGACGTTACGCCGCCCGCTGTGCTGGCCATGTACATTCCGCCCGCCATGAAGAGGAGACAGGTCAGCATTGCGCCTTTCCGCCCATAACGGTCTGCCATGCCGCCCAACAAAATGGAGCCGAACCCCATGCCGACCAATTCCGCCGAAAGAACAACACCCAGCGCGGAACGTTCAATACCCCACTCCTTGGTGATACCCGGGGCTGCAAAGGCGCTGGAGAGAACGTCAAAGCCATCGAGCGCATTGAGGATTACCATGAGAGCGACCACGATCCATTGGCGGGCGCTCATAGCTGTGGTGTCTATGATCGTTCTTGGGTCGTTCACGGTCTCTCTCCCAATTGGAAAACATGAGGTGCTAATGGCATTTGGTTGGCGGCTTCTTATTCGTGGATGCGCGTCAGCAGTTCAATAAGCTTCGTCACTTCCTTGTCCGAAAAGCGCGACTTCAACCAGTTTTCGTGATCCAGAATGGCCTGCTTCGCCACACGCAGCATTTCCTGCCCGACATCCGTCAGGTTGAGCGTCTGTTTGCGACCATCTGTTTCGGACTTGCCCCGGATCAGAAGGTCGCGCGCTTCAAGCCGGTTGATGATGGCCATCGTCGTCGCGCGATCCATGCGCATGCGGTGGGCCAGATCGGTTTGAGCAATGTCTGGGTGGTCATCCACGAGCCAGAGAACGGAGACCTGCTTTTGTGTCAGATCAAGATCAGTGAAGGTTTCTGTGAAATGCCGGTACACGGCGCCATGCGCCAGCCGGATATGAAAGCCGACAATGTTGCGGATTTCGCCGATATCGTCATCGCCCTCAATTGGCGGCGTTGTCATCACCAACGTTTCTTTTGTTCTTGCCATCAACATCCCTCGGGGCAATTGTTAGTGTAACTTACAAACAGAGTCGAGAGGTTGCCCATGGCACAGTTCCCACAGACCCCGTCCTTCACGGGCTTCAATGCGCCATCACGCATCGAAGCCGATATTGCGGACTTGGCCTATGAAGGCACTATCCCCCCCGAACTCAACGGAGCCTTCTACCGCGTTCAGCCTGATCCGCAATTCCCGCCACGCTCCGACGATGACATCTCTTTCAACGGCGATGGCATGATCACGCGGTTTCACATCCACGATGGACAATGCGACTTCCGTCAGCGTTGGGCAAAAACCGATAAGTGGAAGCTGGAAAATGAAGCGGGTAAGGCCCTATTTGGATCCTACCGCAACCCTCTGACCGATGATGAGAGCGTGAAGGGTGAAATCCGGGGCACGGCAAATACCAATGCCTGGATTCACGGCGGCAAGCTTTACGCGTTGAAGGAAGACAGTCCCGCGCTGGTGATGGACCCGGCCACCATGGAGACCGAAGGCTTCACCCATTTCTTCAACGACAAAACCGGTCAGAAAATGACGGGTCAAACCTTCACCGCCCACCCGAAGATCGACCCTAAAACCGGCAATATGATTGCCTTTGGCTATGCCGCGTCCGGTCTATGTACCGATGACTGCACCTTTTACGAAGTGACGCCGGAGGGGGAGCTCGTCCACGAAATCTGGTTCAAGGCCCCCCATTACTGCATGATGCACGACTTCGGGATTACCGAAGACTATGCCGTGTTCAACGTGATGCCGAGCATCGGAAGCTGGGAACGGCTGGAAAAGGGCATGCCCCATTTCGGGTTCGATACGTCCATGCCCGTCTATCTCGGCGTCTTACCGCGCAAGGCTGGAGCGACCGGTGATGACATCCGATGGTTCAAAACGGGCAATAGCTTCAACAGCCATGTCATGAACGCCTTTCAGGAAGGGACGAAGGTCCACTTCGACATCCCGGTCGCAAAAAACAACATGTTCCCCTTCTTCCCCGATGTGAACGGCGCGCCGTTCAATGGGCAGGAAGCCATGAGCTATCTCACCCGTTGGACCGTTGACATGGCAAGCAACAGCGACGCCTTTGAAAGCGAAATCCAGCTCACGCAGACCGCTGGCGAGTTCCCCCGGATGGACGACCGCTTTGCCGGCCTGCCCTATCGCTATGGTTGGATGCTGGAGATGGACTACCGCCGCCCTGTCGAGCTGAAGGGCGGAAGTGCCGGCGGCTTGCTGATGAACTGCCTGTGTCTGATCGACCATCAGACAAAGCAGGAGCAACATTGGTGGTGCGGCCCTGTCTCCTCATTACAGGAACCCTGCTTCATTCCGCGCAGCAAGGATGCCCCGGAGGGCGATGGTTGGATCGTCCAGATTTGCAACCGCTTGGAAGAGCACCGGAGCGAGCTCCTGCTGTTCGACGCGCTGGACATTGAAAAGGGCCCCATTGCGACAATCAACATCCCCATCCGGATGCGCTTTGGCCTTCACGGCAACTGGGCAAACGCCGACGAAATTGGGTTGGCCGCGTGATCAAGCCAGAGCTCGAATTCGTCTATGAAGCCGAAGGCAGCCTTGGCGCGCCAATCCCCATTGGCGACACGGCAGACGGCACGCGGCGCATTATCCCCATTTTTGAAGGTGGGTGCGTCGAAGGCCCGCTGATCAAAGGCGCGCTGATGGGTAATGCGGCGGACTGGCAGTTGACCCGTCCCGACGGTGTGACGGTTGCTGATGCCATGTACGCCCTCAAAACCGATGACGGCGTCGTCATCCAAATCCGTAACAAGGGCCTGCGCCACGGCCCGCCAGACGTCATGGCGCGCCTTGCGGCGGGAGACCCTGTCGACCCAGCGGAATACTACTTTCGCACGGTGCCGGAATTCATCGCGCCCATCGGAAAATATGACTGGATGAACAAAAACATCTTCATCTGTTCCGGCGCGCGCTATCCGGCGGGCATCAAGCTTTGGGTCTGGCGGGTTCTCTAGTCAGCCGGGCTTTCCGTCACACTCAGATTGTTACCATCCGGGTCTAAGAACCAGGCAATTTTCGCGTGACCATCCGGTGCGGTCCAGATGCCAAGCTCATCCTGGCCAAAGCCTTCATAAATCTCAAAGGTGACGCCTTTGGCCCGCAATGCAGCGCAGGTTGCGGCGATATCGGGGACATCCCACCCCAAAACCGTGTGCGGACTTGGGCTATGGTCCGGTATCGGGACGATACGCAGGCTGACCCCATTCAGATCAAAGCGGTCAGCGAACTGATCAGACCCCACAAAAGTCAGGCCCAGAACATCACGGTAAAAAGGCAGCGCCTTTTCCCGCGCGCGTGTGAACAGGAATGTGACGGGCGTTCGGTTTGCAAGAGGCATGTCGGCGCTCCCTTCTTCCTGCGACAATGCTCTCATGCGTTGCCACAGGGATCAAGAAAAACCTTTCGCGACTAGATGGGCTCGCCGGCTGCCCGCGCGGTCTCCAAGAGCCTATCCTCATCCCGCTGCGCACGCGTTGCAATGATCAGCAGCAAGACGACGATCACGGGCGAAACCAGATTAATCGACAGGATCGCTGTCCCAAGATCACCCGTCGCATCGGAAATGAGACCGACCAGATAGGGCCCAATACCAAGGCCGAGGATCGTCAAAACGAGCAGATAGACGCTCGTCGTCACGCCCCGCATGCGCGGCAAAACCTGATCGTACATGATGGCGTAAAGCGGCGGCAGCCATCCCGTTAGGATGATGCTGTACAAAGAGAAGCGAAGGAAAAAATCGCCCGAAGTCGGCGCGGTGTAGACCCACATCGCAAGGAAGGGCGATATGCCGAGCGCAAAGAGCGTCACATAGGACCGCCCACGACCCGGAAAGCGCTTATTCAGCATGTCCGAAACCGGGCCGGAGATCATCGGCCCCACAATGCCAAGTGCTGCCGACAACAGCCCGAAGGTCAGCGCGGTGTCCTTCATGGAGAGATCATAGGTCTTCATCAGGAAGCTCGGCGTGAAGCCCATGATGCCATAGTTGATCACCGACTGAAGCGCACCGACGGCCATCACCATGATGAGCGTGGGCGACTTGCTAATGACCGCAAAAGTCGGCTTGTCAGAGAGCGAGAGCCCCTGAAGCAAGTTGATAATCACGAACGCGCCAAAGCCGATCACGCTCCACTGGAGGGTGTGCGGACTGATGCTGAACGAACCGAAAACAAGGTCTGGACGCGGCGAAAGATGGGCGCAAACCTTGGCCAAGATGACCATCAGAACGATGATGCCCGCAAGCACGCTCAAGTTAAGCATCCAATGGCCGCGGGTCGCCCCACGCTGTTTCAGGCTCAACCAGTTGAAACCCGGTGTTACCGAGCCAAGGACGGCAGCAGATGCAGCAAATGGTGCCGGATCAGCGGGGCTGACGATGCCGTCCATTGCGCCGCGTTCGGGCTCCCGCATGCGCCAGATGAAAAACGAAAGCACGAAACCGGGGGCTGCGGCGGCAAGAAAGGCAAACTGCCATCCGGACAATCCAAGTGGCGCTGCACCATTGCTATAGGCGTGGTCCCACCAGTCGGACGCCACGCCACCTAGCACCAGCGATCCACCAAGACCGATGGCAATGGAGGCGGCCAACACCGCCATTACGAAGCCGCGCCGCTCCTTCGGCCAATAGTCATAGATCAGCGATGTGCCAGCGGGTTGGGTCGCCCCCTCCCCGATGCCAACGCCGAGACGTGATAGAGCAAGAACCCCAAAGCTGCTGGCGAAGGCCGCCAGTGCCGTCGCCGACGACCAGAAAGCGATGCACAAAGACAGCAGCCGGGTGCGCACCCATCCATCGGCCAATCGACCAAGCGGGAGAGAAAACAGGGCGTAGAACAGCGCAAAGACAGTGCCATAGAGCAGCCCCATCTCCGCATCGCCGACGCCAAGGTCCGCCTTGATGCGCGGGGCGAGGATGGCAAGGATATTGCGATCGAGCAGGCTCATCGCGTTGGTCAGCGCAATGATCAGCAGCGCATACCAGGCCCCTTTGGCCGGAGCCGACATCCCCTTCCCCATCCTCTTGTCCTTATCTTAAAGTTTGAACCAGCGTTCCGCGTTGGTCTGGAAAAACTTCTTCTTCTGGTCTGCCGATATATCGAGATTGTCCATCGCCCGCACTTCATCGGCGACATATTCATAGGGGTAATCCATCGCATACATCACTCGATCCTCCCCCATAACCTCAATCATCAGCTTGACCGCAGGCTCAAACGGTAGGCCCGAACAGGTGCCGAGGAAGTTGTTGCGCATATAATGGAACAGGTCGTGCTTGAGCGGCTTCAAACGCTCATAGCGGTTCGACCGGACACCCGCCTGATGCATATAGTTGGTCCGGAACAGCCAATAGGGCAGCGCTTCACAGCCATGGCCGGCCATGATCTGGAGATTGGGATACCGGTCAAAAAGGCCGGTCGTGACCAGCCGCAGCAGGTGGTAACTCGTCTCCACTGCAAAGCCGAACACCGCGCCGTCCAAACCGGCATCTATCATCCCGCCCATCATTGAGTCGGGCAGCGTAGCCGGATGGATGTAAAGTGGCTGGCCGGTGTCCGCGAGCGCCCGGAAGATCGGGTCAAACTGCGCTTCGTCGAGGTAATGGCCCTGCGTGTGACTGTTGATCTGGACGCCTTTAAAGCCCAGCTCATGCGCACCGCGCCGAATTTCAGCGGCGGACCATTCCGGGTCCTGCGGGGCGACAGCGGTCATGCCGATATAGCGATCCGGATATGTCTGCACGGCATCGGCCAGATAGTCATTTGCGCGGGAGACAATCCCCTTGGCTTCGTCCACGTCGAGCATCGGCTGAACCCCGGGCGACGTCAACGCGAGGATGGCTTTGTCGATCCCCGTTTCATCCATGTGGCGGATGCGCTGCTCCCCAAGATTGAGCAGCCGGTCAATAATCTGGGTCGCGCGTTCAGACGGACTTTGGGCGTAAAAGCCCCAGAGCGAGACCATGCCCTTGTCCGCGGTCCCGTCCTTCACCATCCGCAAGAAGACATCAATCTGCTCTCGCGTGGCAAAGGCTTCCTCCGTCGCGATCCGCAAATAGCCGCGGTCGCCGCCGGTTTTCAGTTCGTGGGTCATTTGCGCCTTTCCTTTGGCCAGATGCCTTGTTTCCCAGGTGAGAGGATGCCCGCAGGATCAACGGCATCCTTGATCAACTCGGCAAAGCGGCGCTGGGCGTGGTTGTTAAAATCATATTGGTCGGCAACCAGATCCATGAAATCGATGTGGCTGCGATATTCGCCATAGCCTTGGGCAGCAGCGACAGGAATCATGTCCTTTACGGACTGATATGCTCCGCGTGCCTGCGCTTCATCCTCGGTATCAAAGACGACAAGCGCAACGTGAATCATTGCGCGCTTGGTCACGATGATGGCTGCGGAATAGTCCAATCCATCCTTGCTAAGCTGCGCGCGCGACAAATCCCGAATGGCAGTCCCATCTTTCGCTGAGATCGGAACAGCGCAGGAAAAGCCGATATGCCCGCCCTTCTCTCCGCCATACCAGCACGTCATCTGGTCGAGTGCCATGGACGGAATGCCGGCCTGCACCGCGTGGTGAGGGTTCTCCATTGTCGGCAGGTTACGGCCATCATATTTTTCATAGCTGATCGCGCATCCGGGGATGTGCGCGAAGGCGGCGTCGACCTTCTTGCGGTTATGCTCGACCACCGGGTCGTCGCCATAAAGGGCAAAGCGCATCACCCAGCGGCCGAAGCCCGGCGTCGCAGCGATCTTGTCAAGCACCGAGTCAGGGATGGCGTCGGTCCCCGTATACCAATGGTCGCGCTGCCAGAACGCACTCGCCGCGCACACGGCATTGATGATCATGGGCTGGTTTGAAATTGTCCCGTCGATCATCAAAGGGCGCAGCGCATCCAGAAAGGGACCAAACTGATCTTCGCTGTCCAGCGTCAGCCAGCCCGGCATATACACTTCCGGCGCGGGCATGAGCGAGACGCCCATCTTGGTCACAATACCATAATTGGACTGGCTGAAGAGACCGTCAAAGGTGGGCCCACAGCCATGCGGATAAACATGCCAGGCGCGGGCGTTGGTCATGCCGCCCATGCCTGTGCGCAGGATATCACCATTGGCGAGCACGATCTCCATGCCGCAATGATTGCCGAAATGATCCCCGAGCGGCGTATATCCTGCGCCATGATCCAAAGCGTTGCCAATAACGCTCCCGCCGCCCAAATCCGGCACGGACATCCAGAGGTTTGATCCCGTCGCCCGCAGGTGATCGTAAAGATCGAAGAAGCGCACGCCGGGCTCAACCACGGCAAAGCAGTTGTCTTCATCAACTTCGAGAACGCGGTTCATACGCCGGAGCGAAAGGGCAAAACTGCCCGATACACGCGGCGCGCCGCCCCCGTAGCCTTTGTTACGGCCTTGGCTGCTGGTCCAAACGGGCGTGCCGTGTTCATGAGCGACACGAAGGACGGCCTGCACGTCTTCTACTGTCGACGGCAAAAGGACAACCCCTGGCTGATACCAGTCACCGGGCGGGGCATAAGGATCTCCGTAATCCGCCATGGCAGCCGGATCCGTGAGAACATTGTCTTCGCCAAGAACGGACCGCATGGCCTTAATAGCAACGTCCATCCCACCAATGATCGTCATAATCGCTCCGTCCTTTCTCGCTCTGTCGTGAACAACCTCAGGCTTCGTGAACCGCCTTGGTCACCAGGCACGCATGCAGACCTTCGGGGCCATCCTCATGCCCATGGCCGGACCATTTCACGCCGCCAAAGGGCGCATCCGCGCCGCCGATCATATTGGTGTTGATGCCCAACATCCCAGTCTCGATGTCCCGAGCCAGCCGCATCCGGCGCTTGGGGTCGTTGGTCCATGCATAGGCCGCCAGACCATATGGCAGGCGGTTGGCTTCGGCGATCATGTCATCATCGCTGCCAAAGGGGTTGAGGATGGCAACCGGGCCGAACGGTTCTTCATTCATGATGTCGGCATCTAGCGGTACCTCTGACAACACGGTCGGCGCATAGAAGAAGCCCTGATTGCCGATACGCTCCCCACCGGTGCCGAGCTTGCCGCCGCGCGACACCGCGTCGCCGATCAGCCGCTCCATCGCATCCGGACGGCGCGGGTTGGCCATCGGTCCCATCTGGCTTTCCGGATCAAGCCCGTTGCCAACCTTGATCGTCTTTGCACGTTCAATGAAACCATCGCGGAACCGGTCGAACACATCTTCCTTCACAATGAACCGCGTCGGCGAAACACAGACCTGACCGGCGTTTCGATACTTCCCGGGCGCCATGGTGTTGAGAACCGTGTCTACATCGATGTCATCAAATACCAGCACAGGCCCATGCCCGCCCAGCTCCATCGTTGTGCGCTTCATGTCATCTGCCGCCAGCTTTGCCAGATGCTTGCCGACAACCGTGGAGCCGGTGAAACTGAGCTTACGGATGATGGGCGACGCAAGCAGATGACGCGACACCTGATCTGGCACGCCGAACACGGCCTGCGCCACTTCCTTCGGCAGGCCCGCATCGAGCAAACACTGCAAGACACCGAGCGCGGACGCGGGCGTCTCTTCCGCCGACTTCATGATGACCGAACAGCCCGCCGCAATTGGCGCGCCGAGCTTGCGGCCCGGATTGCCGAGCGGGAAATTCCAAGGGCTGAAGGCTGCGACCGGACCGACCGGTTCATAGATCACAGTCGAACGCATCCCCGCCGGGCGGACGAGCTGCCGCCCATAGATGCGCTGCGTTTCCCCGGCGTAGAAGTTGAACAGGCCAACGTTCATCATCACTTCGATCCGCGCCTCGCCAAGGGTCTTGCCCTCTTCGAGCGTCGCTGTGCGGGCCAGATCTTCCTGACGCTCCATCATCAAGCGGGCAGCACCTTGCAGGACGGCGGCGCGCTGTTGCGGCGTGGACTCGCGCCAAATCTGGAAACCGCGCTGCGCCGTTTCCAGCGCACGGTCGAGGTCTGCCGCGTCGGCCAGCGGCAACTCACCCAGCGCCTCGCCGGTGGCCGGATTGATGACCTTGTGCGTCGCTCTGTGGCCAGCAGGCACCCGCTCGCCATCAATGATCATGTAGAGTTCGGGATAGCTGCTCACTTTGCGGCCTTTTCGCGGTCAATGTCACCCTGCCAGCGTTCCGGTACAATCGGCGCGCCTGTCACGGGGTGGGTGTTGTGGAACGGCACGACCTTGTGCGTCGGCCACAGCCAGACGCCATCCTTCAGAACATCGGGGCCGGTCGGATCTTCAGGGATCGTCTTGTCAAGGAACGGCACATAATTGGGCCGCGTGTGCGCCCAGCCGGTTTCATAGTCGGCATGCCATTGCGGGGCATAATCGAGAATGTGAATGCGCCAGACGCCGTAAACCTTCTTATAGGTGTTCTCGTAAATGCCACCTTCCCACCATTGGCGGACGCCCTGCATCGGATTGTCGCCGGTGTAATCCTTATGGCGCCCCGCCTGCATGGTGCAGCGGAAGCGGGCAAGCGCCGTGACGCCGTCGGGCTGGATATCCACCACGTCCTGATGCTGCGGATGATCGAGCAGGAACCCGTCAATCGGGCCGTTATTGCCGTGGGTGAAGTTCTTCTGGAACCGCTCGATATAAAGGCGCGCAGCCCCGGCCTTACCCTTGTAGATGCCGCCGAAGAAATGAACTTCGCAATCCTCGGTGAACAGGTCCACCACTTCGCGGTACAGGCATTTGTCGATCAGATAGCCGTAGAGGTGATGCAGTTTGCGGACAGACTGTTCGTCTTCACAGATGGTCACACGCTTGGTGAGCGCGGCCAGTTGCGCTTCCAACGCTGCAATACGATCTTCAGTCACAGGTTTCTCCTTGGAATACGTCTCAGGCCGCAGCCTGCTTTTCAAGTGCTTCGAGGCGTTCGACTTCCTCACGATAGGGTTTGATGGCGCGGAACATCAGATAGGCTCCGAGCGGCATGAGTGTGATCGCGGTCAGCAGGATGGCCTGCCCAAGATCCTGCGTCACAAAGTCAGAAACGATACCGATGAACCAGCTGCCCATCGCGCCGAAAAAGGTGAACATGAACAGATAGAAGGCCGTTACTTGCCCACGCATATCATTGGGCGCCACCCGCTGAATGGCGGCATTTTGCGGCACAGCCCCGGCAATCGCGAAGAAGGCACCGCAGCCGAACGCAATCGTCGACCAATAGGGATCGGGGATGAGCAACGCTGTGATGATAACGACTGTCGATCCGCAGTAGCAGACGAACGCCGCGCGGACATTCGCGTCGCGATGTCGCTTCGCAAGCCATTCCACAAATATCCCGCCAACCAGCATGCCCGCCAGCGATGCCACGAGCGCCACGCTGCCGATCAAATTCCCGATCTGGCTGGCATCCCACCCAAATTCACGCATCAAATAAGGTGTCCGCCAGAACATGATCCCGAAGGATTCAATGGCGCTGAGGGCCAATGCACCGAACATCGGATAATAGACACGGCCACCGGCATGGATCGCCTTTGCCGCGTCGAAACCCATGAAAGTGATCATCTTTCGGCCCAGGCCAACGTCCGTTGGAATCTGGACAGCGGACTGGTTCGGCGCAAGCCGCAGCGGCTCCTTCACGGTCAGGAACAGGAGCGACGCAATCAGTGTTGGCACCGACAGATAGATGAGCGCCAACTGCCAATTATAGATCGACAAACCCATGAAGGTTGCCCCGTCCCAACCTGCAGATGCCGTCACCAACTGCCCGCCGATGATCGGCCCGAGCGTCGTCCCACCAATGAACCCCAATTGGAGCAGAGCAAAAGCGCGCGTCAGAATACGCGGCGGAAAAGCATCCGTCAGCAGCGAGTATGAGGATGGCGCATGGGCGGATCCGCCCGCCGCCAGAAAAACCCGCGACCCGACGAACTGCGCAAAATTCTGCGCAATCCCGCTCAGCGCGACGAGTATGCCCACAAATGCGGCACTCACCGAAAGGACCAATTTGCGCGGATAGATATCGGCAAGACGACCGAGCGGAATGCCGACGAAAAAATAGCAGATGATTGTCGCCGGCCCGGCCAGAAAGCCCAGTTGCGTATCGGTCAGCTGAAAGTCACGCTTGATGCTTTCCGCGAGCATCCCGAAAACGACCTGGTCAAGAAACGACATGAAGGTGGCCAGAATGATGACGGCCAGTGCCCAATAGGCAGCACCGGCAGATGGCCAGACGCGCGCCTCAACAACCGTATCAGTCTTCTGGTCGCCTGTCGCGCCGATCGGTCCCGCCATGCACGCTCTCCTCTGCACCAACTATCGGCGAGCGACGATTGACGTTCCCGCTTCCCTACCGCAAGATTGTATGTATTAGATACAATATTGTTTAGTCGGTGCTGTCCAGTCATTTTGTATGGCAGCGCCAGATATGGCAACAAAAAGCACGGATCGGAAACCCGGTCGGCAGGCGGAGAGGACAGGCACATGCAAAATCTACCCGGCAAGACAGCATTCATCACAGGCGGCGCCTCCGGCATCGGCCTCGGCATCGCAAAGGCCCTGCTTGGCGCGGGCATGAATGTCGTTGTCGCTGACATCCGTGACGACCATCTAGAAGAGGCCAAGGCAGAGCTCGGATCGCCGGAGCGGGTGCTTGCGATCAAGCTCGACGTCACCAACCGCGCGCAGTTTACTGAAGCTGCCGACGCCACCGAAGCACGCTTCGGGAAGATTCACATCCTCTGCAACAACGCAGGCGTCGCCGTCGTCGGACCAACGGAAATGGCCAGCTATGCAGACTGGGATTGGGTTATGGGGGTCAATCTGGGCGGCACCATCAACGGCGTGACGACGATGCTTCCGCGCATCCTGTCGCACGGCGAAGGCGGCCACATCGTCAACACGGCTTCCATGTCAGGCATTGTGCCTGTTGGCGGCACGACGATCTATTCCACGGGCAAGGCCGCCGTCGTCACGATGATGGAATGCATGCGTCCGGAGCTTGAAGCGAAGGGCGTCATCTGCTCCGCTTTCTGCCCCGGCGCTGTGCAATCGAACATTGCCGAAGCGAGCAAGACCCGCCCCGCCGAACTCGCAGATACCGGCTATGCCGAGGCGGACAAGCGTCGACAGAATGGCGGAAACTTCTTCCATCTCTATCACACTAAGGAACAGGTCGGAGAGCGCGTTCTGGAGGGCATCCTCAACGATGAGCTCTACATCCTGACACATGCCGAATTCCTGGACGGGGTCACCGACCGCGCCAACGCCATGATCGCTTCGGTCCCGGCCAAGCTGCCGCAGAATGAAGAGTATAAGCAAACCTTCTCCATGCTGTTCAACAGCCCGATCTGGGCCGATGAAATCAAGCGCCAGAAGGAGCTGAAGGCATGATCGACTTTGCGGGACGCACTGCCTTCGTCACCGGAGGCGCTAACGGCATCGGCATTGGCCTCGTCCGCGCGCTGCTCGCAGAAGGCTGCAAAGTCGCCATTGCCGACATCCGGCAGGACGCCATCGAAAAGTCCCTAAAAACTCTCGACAACCAGAGCGTCATGGGTGTGCAGGTCGATGTGTCGTCGCGCGATGCGATGGAAAAGGCCGCAGATGAAGTCGAGGCCAAGTTCGGCCCGGTCAGTCTTCTGTTCAATAATGCTGGCATCAATCTTTTCCAAACCATTGAAGAATCAAGCTATTCTGATTGGGACTGGGTGATGGGCGTTAACCTGCATGGCCCCATCAATGGCGTGATGACCTTCGTCCCGCGCATGATTGCGGCGGGCAATGGCGGGTATATCGTCAACACAGCGTCGATGGCCGGTTGGCTCGCGTCAGGCGCGCCTGGCATTTATAACACGACCAAGTTCGCCGTGCGCGGCATGTCGGAATCGCTGCGCTACAGCCTCGCGCCGCATGGCATTGGCGTGTCGATCCTGTGTCCGGGCCTTGTGAAATCGTACATCTACGCCAGCGACGACGTCCGCCCCAAGGAACTGCTCGACGGCGCCAAGCCCGTCGACACAGCCAATGTCCAGCGCCTCGCTGAATTCCATGAATTCGGCATGGAGCCAGACGTCATTGCGGCCCGCGTTCTTGACGGCATGCGCGAAACCCGGACCTATATCTTCTCGCACCCCGAGTTCAAGGATGAGGTCGCGGAGCTGTTTCAGGAATATCTTGCAGATTTCCGAGACTTGCCTGAAGATCCGGGCTTCGAAAAGCGGACCGGCTTCGAAAAATTCCGTCGGGATCGCTATTCGGAAGCCCGCGCTGCGGCGCGCAAGGCCACTTAGAAGGAACAGCCGCATGAAGGTCAACGCACTCGACCACGTCAACATCATCACGGCCGATCTGGACGGGACGTGCGACTTTTATGCGGAACTATTGGACCTTGAACGCCGCGACGCGCCTCCCCCGCTGACTCCGCAGACGGCGCAATGGATGTATGATGGCGCGGGCCGCCCGATCCTGCACATCAACAGCCTGGATTGCATCCGCACTTATGAGCGCGACGTCGCCACGGGGCCAACCGGTTCCATCCACCATGTCGCGCTCAACTGTTCGGGCTATGATGACGTCATGGCGCGGCTCAACGCCCGCGACATGGACCATCAGGTCAACCTCATCGCGGCAATTGGCCTGCGTCAGGTCTTCACGCAGGACCCCAATGGGGTTCTGCTGGAACTAAATTTCTTCGGGGATTGAACGCAACGTCGCGCGGGATCAGGGCTTTTTGGGCTCCTTCCGGACTTTGACGATAGGTTCCCACTGTCCGGCATTGACCGGGGCGATAGCTGCCGCATGAGGGGCGCCGCCATGCTCGGAAAAGGTCGAGACGCAGCCCGGCTCATGCAAGCACTGTTCAGTCAGAGAATATTGGCGGGTATCCGCGCAGCCGCTGAGCGCCAGAAGGGCAATGAAAAGGACGGGCTTCATCATGGATCGACCCCCGAAATATGAAGCGCTCATAATGCCCCAGCCTGCTGAACAGCAGGTGAACACTGCCCTAGCCTATCGCTGGGCGTAATCCGCAATCCACTCCACGGTCTTTCTCAGCCCGCCAAACGGATAGAAATGCAGGCGCACGCGGCCGTGCTCATCGCCTAGTCCATTGGCGAAGGCATCCACCAGCTTATCGGGGCCAGCCGTGCCGAGTAGATTGGTGATGCTGACGCCATATTTCTTCATGACTGAGGCAGAGGCCCCTACCCCGCAGCGCGCCGCGAAGGCGAGCAAACGCTTGATACCGGCAGGCCCTGGAATGCCGATACGCACCGGGCACATGATGCCACGCGCGCGGAGCTCCTTCAGCCAAACCAGAAACGCGTCTGGGTCAAAGCCGAATTGCGTCACCACGAGCGGCGCCATGCCACGGCTTTCGATCTCACGCACCTTGGTTTCAAGGACAGCCCAACATTCCGCCTCCGACATGTTCGGATGGCCTTCGGGATGCCCGCCAATGCCGATGGTTTGAATGCCAGCGCGCTCGAACGCGCCTGTCGCGATCAACGCCATGGTGTCAAAATACGGCCCCTGAGGCTCCGGCGGGTCACCCGCCACGATGAAGCAGCGGCGCACACCAGCCTTTTCAACGACGGCCTTCAAATAAGCTTCAAAATCATCTTCCGAGGTAATCCGACGCGCGGAGAAATGGGGCATCGGTTCAAAGCCCAATTCCCGCACAGCGATGGTCGCTGCCACGCGCGCACCCACCTCTTCACCGGGAAGATAGGTCACCGCGATGGGTGTTTCAGCAGGAATGAGCGGCGCTGCGTCCCGCAACGACGCCTCATCCTTGGCCGTCATTTCTAGAGAGAAGCCGTCCGTTATGCCCGCCGGGGGCAGGTCCCAATTGGGATGGATCAGTGCGGAGCTGGCCATGGGGCGCCTCTCAAGAAAAAAGCGTGTCACCCGCGCGCCGGTTTTGGCGTCGCGGGTGCACGTCAACAATTGGCTTAGCGCGCAGTGCGCCAGCCATCAGCGTAGGTTTCACGTGCCACGCGGCTGTAAGGAACCGGTGAGACGATCGCGCGGACGTTCAACTGCTTGTGCGGCTCAACCGTGGTCTTGCGCGTGCCACCATTTTCTTCACCCCAAACCACGTTTAGCTCTGTGCCGAACGGAATTTCAGGGTCAACTGTGGCAAGGCTCAGCGCTTGCTTTTCGTTGTAAGAGAAGCCTGTGAACATCGACAGACCGACCGTCTTGCCACCGGCATCCACGACGCGGTCGTAGTTGGACGAGGCATAGTTGGCGAGCGGAACGTCGAAGAACTTATACGCTTCGCCATCCGGGTTGAACATCGACGCCATGATCTTGGCCATGTCTTCCGGATGCCAGGCGAGCGTCACCTTCTTGCGCTGTTCCGCGGGGTTCAGGGCTTCCAGTGCTTCACGACCATGGAAATCATGGTCGAACTTGACGAAGTTGCCATAGCCGAGTTCCCATGGGTTCAGATAATAGTCTTCGATGTTCTCGGAAACGAACGAACCACCGATGGAGCCGGTTGCTTCATAGCTGTCAGCGCCGAGCCATTCGCGGAAGCCCTTCAGCTTTTCGCCCGTGTAGATGGCGGGCAGCGGCGATGGAATCCAGCCGGATTCCAGCGTGTTCGACGGATAAGCGCGGCTGCCGCAGGCGATCAGACCAAATTCCTTGCCGGCTTCCAGAATGGCGGCGCGGATTTCTTCCTGCTCGGCATAGGGACCCCAAATTTCGAGGCCCGGTGCGCCAGACATGCCGTGACGCAGCGTGCGGACGGTTTTGCCCGCAATGTTCATGGTCGACATGTTGAAGAACTTGAGCTGCTCCAGCGGGCCGCCATGCAGCTTTTCAATCACAGCCCATGCGTTCGGGCCCTGGATCTGGAAGCGCCATTCCTTGCGCGTGACGGGCTTGCCCATTGGACGCATCGGCGAACGGTCATCGAGTTCGATTTCGACGTCATAGCCGCCCGTTGCAGCGTGATAGCGCAGCCAGTTCGAAGCCGGCGCACGGCCGACATAAGTGAAGCTCTGTTCTTCTTCCCAGAAGATGATGCCATCACCGATGACATGGCCATAAGGCGTCGTCGGGACATACTGCTTGGCCTTGTTGACCGACCAGCCCTTAGAGCTGTTGATCATGGTGTCAGACAGCAGCTTGGCCGCATCCTTACCGCGAATGTAGAGATTGACCATGTGGTGCGACTGATCAAACAGGACGGCGCTATGCTGCCAAGCCCACTGCTCCGAACGCCAGTTCGAAAACTCAGGTGCGACCACAGGGTAAACGTAAGCGCCAAGCTGCGAATTGCGGAGCATTTCCACAATGTTGCCAGACGACTGCAATACCTGATCCAGGTTCTTTGCGGACATCAATGCCTCTCCCATTCAAAAAAACGATAGGCAGGGCATATCATTTTTTGTATGCAACACAAACAATAAATTCCCGGAGAGAAACAAATGCTCGACCACCGCCATGTTCTGACACTTTCCTGCCCGGACCGCCCCGGCCTGGTCGCCGGGATGGCCCGTTTGCTTGCCGACAATGGCGGCAACATCATGGAATCTCAGCAATTTAACGACAAAGAGAGCGACCGCTTCTTCATGCGCGTCGTCTTTGAAATGGGCGAAGGAACCAGCACCGATGGCTTCCGTACCGCCATTTCGGCTTATGCCTTAGATTGTGAAATGGACTGGCGGCTCCGCCCTGTGGGAGAATCACGTAAGGTTCTTTTGATGGTCTCCAAGTTCGACCATTGCCTCGGTGATCTGCTCTACCGGGTGCGTATCGGCGAAATCCCGATGGAGGTCGTCGGCATCATCTGCAACCACCCGCGCGAGGCGCTCAAGATCTCGCTGCTCGGCGACATTCCCTTCCATCACTTGCCAGTGACCAAGGACACCAAGCCGCAGCAGGAGGCGCAGATCAAGGAGATCGTCACGGCCACAGGTGCCGAGCTCGTTGTACTGGCGCGGTACATGCAGATTTTGTCGGATGATCTCTCCGCCTTCCTCAGCGGCCGTTGCATCAACATCCACCACAGCTTCCTACCCGGCTTCAAGGGGGCCAAGCCCTATCATCAGGCCCATGCCCGCGGCGTGAAGATGATTGGGGCGACCGCGCATTATGTGACGGAAGATCTCGATGAAGGCCCCATCATCCATCAGGATGTGGAAGCCATTAGCCACGCAGATACACCCGAAGACCTCGTTCGCAAAGGCCGCGACATTGAACGTCGCGTGCTTGCACAGGCCGTGCACTGGCATTTGCAGGACCGCGTCTTCGTGAACGGCACAAAGACCGTGGTGTTCAAGGACTAAGCTGAGTTGGGAGGGTATAAAGCCCCTCCCCGCCTTTTCAGCGTACGTGTCCGGACCAAGTCCGCAGACCCGGCATTGTGCGGTCTTCGCTCTTCAAAGCTTCAGCTACCGCAGGACGCGCGGCGACCCGATCCCGCCACTCGACGAGCTTGGGGCAACGGGATGCGACCTCAAGATCCGGGAACATACGCTCCACCATCGCCCCACAGTGGGAATAGAAATTGATATCAGCGAGCGTGTAGGTTTCGCCCGCTAGCCAGGCCGTTTCGCCCAGCTGCTTTTCAATCTTGTCGAGCGCATATTCGATCTTGCTCGTCGCATTCGCCAGATCGGCCTCCGAGAAGCCAGACCGCGCCGTCTTCCACTTTTTGCGCTGATCCGGCAGCGGAATGCGCGCCATCAGCTCATCGAACGTCCCGTCTTCGATATTCTGGGTGACGATCCGGATCATCCGGTGCCAACCATGCATCGACACATGGTTCATCACGTGTTCGTCAACGAACTTGTTCCAATAACGCATCCGCGCCGCTCCCACCGGATCACGCGGGCGCAATGGCGCATCTTCTGGCTGGTCGTCCGGAAAGGCATCTTCCAGATATTCATTGATGACGGTCGTGTGGGTGATGATGACGCCGTCATGGTCGAGAACAGGCACCTGCCCTTCCGGATTGATGGCGGTGAACCATTCTGAATGTTGTTCAAACTTATGAAGGTCGACATAGACGCTCTCATAAGCGAGCCCCTTTTCCTTCAAAGGGATCATCGATTTGAGCGAATTTGCCAGCGGCTCTGCATGGTAGTATTTCAGGCCCATATGCTTCCTCCCATCGCCAACCCTTCGGTTGGTCAAGCTTATCGTACGGACAATGTGCCGAGAATGCCGCCGTCGACGGCCCAACCCTGACCCGTCACATGGCTGGCCGCATCAGAGAGCAGGAACGTCGCGACTTCCGCCGTCTCGTCTGCGGTGCCAACCCGACCTTGCGGAACATTCCGTCCCATAAACGCCATGGCTGCAGGAATGTCATCGCCGCCGATATTGTGCAGCAGAGGTGTCTCAATGAGGCCAGGCAAGATGCAATTCACCCGCACATTGGACGGAGCGACTTCAAGCGCCGCCGCCCGCGCCAAACCGAGCGCTGCATGCTTTGACGCGACATAACCGGGGTTGTTCGCCATGCCGCGTTCGCTCGCAAGGCTGCCCGTAATGACAATGGACCCACGCTTACGCGCGACCATGCCGGGCAAAACACGCTTCATCGCCCAGAACACGCTTGTCATGTTCGTGCGGATCACAGTGTCGAACATATCATCATCATAGTCGGAAAAGGGCGCAAAGCTGCCGCCCATACCGGCATTGGCAAACAAGCCTTCAATTGGGCCGAATGCGCCTTCTGCTGTATCAAACACAGACAAGAGAGCGGTCTTGTCACCCACATCTGCCACGCCATAGGCAGCCGCACCGCCTTCAGACCGGATCTCGGCAACCGCCTCCTGAAGCGTGGCTTCGCTCCGCGCGATGAGCGAGACGCGCGCGCCGCGTCGGGCGAGCATCCGTGCGGTTGCCCGACCAATCCCCGTTGACGCGCCGGTCACAAGGATGTGGCGGCCCTTAAACTCGGTCATGAAAGGCCAAGAAGCTTTGCGGCATTGTCCTTCATGATGCCCGGCAACACTTCTTCCTTGAAGCCGACTTGGCGTGCCGCATCGAGCCACTTTTGCGGATGGATCAGCGGGAAGTCAGACCCGAACAGCATCTTCTTGCGCAGCTGGGTGTTGGCGTATTGGATGATCTGTGGTTGGAAGTATTTGGGGCTCCAGCCGCTGAGATCGATGAACACATTGTCCTTGTGCAGCGCCATCGATAGGCTTTCATCGACCCACGGCCAGCTGGGGTGGGCAAGGATGATTTTCATATCGGGGAAGTCGACCGCGACATCGTCGACCAGCATCGGCTGGCCATATTTCAGATGCACGCCGCCGCCACCGCGCATCCCCGTGCCCATGCCGGAATGGCCGGTGTGGAAGATGGCGGGCAGCTTATATTCGTTGATGACTTCGTATATCGGGTAGCCGACCTGCGCTGCCGGATCGAGGTTTTGCATGATGTGGTGGAACTTGAAGCCCTTCACACCGTGGTTTTCGATCAGATCACGCGCCTCGCGTGCGCCCATCTTGCCCTTGTGCGGGTCGATGGAGGCGAACGGAATGCAGATGTCGTCATTCTTGTTGGCGATCTCGGCAATCTCGTAATTGCTGACGCGCTTGGCGCCGATGCCGCTTTCACAATCGACCGTAAACATGCAGAAAGCGATTTGCTGTTCGCGGTAGATTTCGATGATTTCGGGCATTTTAGGACGTTCGCGTGGTGCCTTGAAATAGGCGCTCGCGGCGTCGAAAAACTTGCCCATGACCGGATCTTCAGGATCATGACAGGACACCTCTGCATGGACGTGAACGTCAATGGCTTTGATCTTGGAAAGGTCGATGGGCATTTGTGGTTCCTTTGACCCCTCCCCTTCAGGTGAGGGGAATGGGGTGGGGACTGTCGTTCGGGCAGGAAGCCCAACGTTGGAGTGGAGACTACTTCCCCACCCCAACCCCTCCCCTGAAGGGGAGGGGCTTGCCCTGATTACAGCTGGATGATGACCGTCTTGGTTTCAAGATAGGCGTCAATACCGGCCTTACCCTGTTCGCGGCCGATGCCCGATTCCTTGTAGCCGCCGAAGGGCAGCGCGGTGTCGATCATCGCGTGGCAATTGCCCCAGACCGTGCCGGATTTAATCTTGGCCGCCAGCTTGTGCATCGTGGCCACATCCTTGGTCCAGATGCCTGCACCCAGGCCGAAGGCCGTGTCGTTGGCAGACTTGGCAACTTCATCCAGATCATCGAAGCGCTGGGCGACGACGACGGGGCCGAAAATTTCTTCACGCACAACGCTCATCTGCGGATTCACGTCGACGAGGATGGTCGGGTTGACGAAATAGCCGTTGCCCGACGGCGCATCGCCACCCATCGCAACAGACGCGCCATCGCGCTTGCCAGCTTCGATGTAGCCCATGACCTTGTCATGCTGCTCCTTGCTGATGATCGCACCCATGTGCGCTTCCGGATCGAGCGAGGCACGCGGCGCCCAGAAAGGTGCAGTTTCCGCCATGCCTTCGACGACCTTGTCGAACACCGAACGGTGCGCATAGAGGCGTGAACCAGCGACGCAGACCTGACCTGCATTGAAGAAGATCGCCCCTGCTACACCCGGCGCGGTCGCAGCGACATCCACGTCTGGCATCACGACGACAGGCGACTTTCCACCCAGTTCGAGCGTGACGCGCTTCATGGTGTCGGTCGCGTTTTTGTTGATGAGCTTGCCGATTTCAGTCGATCCGGTGAAGGCGACCTTGTCGACGTCGGGGTGTTTGACCATGCGGTCGCCAGCGGTGTGACCGTTGCCGGTGATGATGTTGAGCACACCAGCCGGGAAGCCAGCTTCAGCAACGAGATCAGCCAAACGCAGCGCCGTCAGTGACGTTTGCTCAGCCGGCTTCAGCACAATCGTGCAGCCCGCAGCCAGAGCAGGCGCAATCTTCAGACACGCCATCAAAAGCGGGAAGTTCCAGGGAACGATCTGCGCGCAAACGCCCACCGGTTCCTTGACTGTGTAGCTGAACACGGTGCCGGCGGGCATCGTATATGGCGCGGTCGTTTCACCACCAACCTTAGAGGCCCAGCCTGCCATGAAACGGATCTGGCTGATCGCACCGGGGATGTCGACTGCACCGGCCATACCCTTGGGCTTGCCGTTGTCGATCGCTTCCAGTTCGGCGAACTCGTCCGCATGGGCTTCCAGAAGATCGGCCAAGCGGTGCATCGTGCGGTCACGGACCATCGGCGGGAGATTTGACCAGCGACCGTCGTCAAAGGCTGCGCGGGCAGCAGCAACAGCGCGATCCACATCCTTGTCCGACGCATCGACGATGCGGCTGACTTCCTTCCCGCAGGACGGATCTTCAACCGGGATTGTGGCGTCGTGAGAAGATGCAACCCATTCATTATTAATGAAAAGGGCGGGCTTGCGGGAAAGCGCTTTCTTGGCGGCTTCGGAATAAGGGCGCTGCTCGCGCGAAATTGTGGTCATCTCGTTCATCGAAACTCTCCTCGTCCTATGGGCGAATGACACGCCGGAACTATCTTGCTTTTAGTACATGTCGTTTGTGTTGCATACGATAAAAACATCGGAAAACTCAAAACATAATGTCGCGCGGATCAACCCCAGCGGTTGATTTCGGGGCCGGGCGCCCAGCATTCCTCCGGGTTCGATACAGTCGCTCGTTTTAGCGCCGTTATCATTCTCGGTCGAGCAGCCATGCGGGCCATCCAGCCGTGCAATGCCGGTTTCCCGGTGAACGCCTCCGGCACGAGATCTGAACACAGCCACGGGTAAGTGACCAGATCAGCGATGGAGAAATCGCCCATCAGCCAGTCACGCCCATCCGCCAAGGCTGTGTCCGTCATTTCCGCAAGAGCCAGAACTTTTGAACGGCTGTCTGCGACCTGTTCGTCAGGAAAATTGCCTTGGCGGACGTCTGCCCACCGCGAGCGCAAATCGTCACTCTTGATCGCGGAAGTGAGGGAAGCGAAACCCGCATCATCTATCGCTGCAAGCTTGGGATGGGCATAGCTTTGGCATTTCAAAAACGCCGCAGCAGGTGCGCCACGCTCTGTCACCCTGCGGCACCACATCAGCATTTCCCAATGCTTGTAGGCGTCCTTGGGTTGCAGGCTCCCCTGCCCCATTTCATCAAAATATTGCGCGATGAACACTGACTCGGTCATTGCCTCGCCATCGACGACAAGCACGGGGCCTTCACCCTCCACGCCCATGTCGAGCGCGACACTGTCTGTGATGTCAGGCAGCGTGTGGCGTTCTCCGGCAAGCAGATTGATCGGCCGACACGCGACCTCGACACCGCTTTCAGCAAGCGCAGCGAGAACGGTCAGCGAGGGACCTGCGGGTTCGCCATGATAAAGTATGATACTCATCTCAACGCACTCCGCTCGAAATGCCTTCGGACTCATCCCGAGGCGGAATGTAATCCTGCTCCAGAATTTCAACGCGGCTTGCCATCGGTGTTCGACCCAGTTTCCAGCACTCCCGCGTTGCCGGGCGGCGATAAATGGCCCGCAGCCACCGCATGATATTGGGTGTCAGATCATCATTGGCGAGATGGGGCTGCGACAACGGCATGGCGTATGCGAGGTTAAAGCCATTCACATCAGCCAAGCTGTAAGTGTCGCTCGCGAGCCATTCCCGCTTGCCGAGCTCTTCCTCAAGCATCCGAATGCCCACACTAATGCGGCGTCCGCTTTCAGCCATTTCCGCTTCGCTGAACAAGCCGAACACTGCCTTGCGCCAGGCCGTCTGGCGTTCGGGCAGCGGAATGCGTCTGATCTGTTCCTCAATCTTTTCCTGCCCGTGCGCCTTCAGGGCGTTGGGGCCGACGAAGAACTTCCACCCAAACATTGAAAAGCTTGGCGCCAGCCACTGGTCCATGAACTTCATCCACCAGCGGATGCGCAGACGATCACGGGCACTTTCTGGCATCAAACTGGGGCCATCAAAGGCATCGTTCACATATTCCATAATCGCCGTGCTCTCGACGAGAACAAGGCTCCCATGGGTCATTGCCGGGATCGTCCCTTGCGGGTTGATTGCAAGATATTCAGGCTTGTGCTGATCGAAATTCAGCATGTCGATGTAGTGGCTATCAAAGGCGACACCCTTTTCCATCAATGCAAGCATGGGTTTGCCCGAATTTGCATTCGGTTCCCAATGATAAAGGGTCACTTCTGCCATGTGGACATACCTTTGAAAGTGGTCAGGCCATTTCCCAATGGAAGGGCGCGTGAGGATCTCTCTGACGTTCGGCCTTAAGGCGCTTGCCCTGGGCTTCCAGTTCGCCGCGGACGACGACGAGGTCGCTCCAGCGGGTCAAACCGACGACACGGCCCTTTGGTGCCCCAGCGCGCAGCGTCGCCCAAAAGGTCCGGTCTTCATGTGCCACATCGAGTTTGGCGCCACTCAAGCCCTGCGCAAAGGCAACGCTTTCTGGCAGACGACTGTCAAATACCACGAGCGCAGGCCCCTGCGCGGCGGCGGACGTCAACGTTGCAGCAGACGCCGCGGTGATCACGCCCGTCTTGATCAAGGTTCGGCGATTGAGGTTCATTTGTCAGTCTTTGTGAGATAGGCGGCGACTGCATCAAGTTCCGCATCGGTGATGTCGACGCGGGTCTGGCGCGGCATGGCCACCTTCCCCATACGCACCACGGACTTGATGTAATCCGCCGTCAGGTCTTTGCGGTTGGTCAGAAGCCCGTTTTCCGGGGGCTCTCCCATCATCATACGCTGTTTGGTGAGCAAGTTTGTGCCCATGCCGGCGGGCAAATGGCAATAGCCACAGTGAACGGAATAAAGCTTCGCTCCGTCCCCGCCCGCGGCCAGCCGGTCTCCCGTCGGCGCTTCAGCACGCATCTGATAGGGTGGAAGCGGCGGTGGTCCGCCCTTGGCCGCCTCAGGTGCCGGAGCGGATGTTTTGTTGCATGCGGCGAGGAGTAGCGCGCTCAAAAGAACGAAGCGCTTCATGCCCGGCCCTCCTTTGACTGATCTCGGTAGACGCTGGGCCACACGCCCTGTTTGCCCGGCGCAATGATGCCATTGGGGTCCAGCGCGTCCTTTACCTTTTCATTCATGCGGCGCTGCGCATGATTGTTGAAATCAAACGTGTCAGCCACCGCGTCCATCCAACCGAGGTGCGTGCGATATTCCGCATAACCCGCCTTGGCGCTTTCCGTGACGAGCGCACTGAACAGTTTCTTCATGCTTTCAACCTGCTCCGGCTTGTCACGATCATACATCAACATATTGATATTATTTGCAAATCTTCCACCGATCGTGAAGCTTGCATAGAAATCAACATCATGGTCGGCGATGATTTTTCGGCTGCGCTTTAGCTGATCCAACACATGCTTCGAATTTGCCGGGACGACCGGTGAGAAACCAAGGTGCGCGCTGCGGCCTCCGACCCAATCCCCCATCTGCAATGGCACCGCAGTCGGAACGCCGACCGTCAGGTCATAAATGTTGCGTTCTTCGCCCTGCCGCCACCAAACTTCCTGTGGGGGCGTATCGAGATGCTTTTTGAAGGCAGCCTTCACGACTTCGGCCTTGGCCTTGTTGACGTTTTCATCACCGTAAAGCCGGATTTGGACCTTCCAATAGCCGAGCTTGTGCTCCTTAAGGAGCTCCTTCACCCGCCAGTCTGGAATGGCGGAAGGCTTGTCCCAGAAATCCTTGCGCTGACCGAGGAGCACAATCTTACCGAGCCATGAGGGAATAAACACGTTTTGGTCGATCAAGCCCGCGATCTTCATCGGCGCGATGATGTCCATGACCCAGCCGATATCCTCTTCATTGGGAATGTCGAAAGAGAGTTCGAGCGAGGTTTCCGGCTCTGGCTGCAAGAACACGCCGGCCTTCGTTACGACGCCCATGTTGGACTGGGTAAACATGTGCGTCCAATCCGGGCCGTAGCTCATCGGGAAAAGGTGTGACGCCTTGTTGTTCGCCATTCCTGCCATGCCGGTGCGCATCATGTCGCCATCAGGCATGACCACCTCAAGCCCGCACAGGTTGCGCGCATGCAAGCCATAAGGCGTGTAGCCAATACCGTGGTCGAGCGCATTGCCGAGAACAGAGCCCCAGCCATTGCCCGGAACCGACATCCACAAGGGCGCCTTTTCACGGGCCAAATGCTCATAAAGATCAAAGAAACCGACGCCCGGCTCAATCACACAATAGCCAAGCTCCGGATCAACCTCGAGAACCTTATTCATGCGACCGAGATCGAGCACAATCGAGCCCGCCATGCGGGGGGCAGCTTGCCCATAGCCCAAGTTTTTGCCGCGGCTGACAGGCCAAAGCGGCGTTTTAAACTGGTTGGCGAGCCGCACGATCGCCTGCACCTCTTCAGGGGACCCCGGCGCAACGGCTGCAGAAGCTGGCCACAATGTTTCCGGGCCGGGCGCATAAATGTCCGCATATGCATCGCGGTCTTCGTCTGAGGAAAGAACCCATCCATTACCAACGACGCCAGCAAAAGCCTTCAGCGCGGCATCAAACTGCATCGGCGATACGCGTGGGGGCAGCGTGAGTTTCAACGCCGGGCTCCTCTCATTTTATAACAATTGTTAGTTATGCTTCTGACGGGTCAGACCCCTTCGGTCAAGGCTATCAGAGGCTGGAAAAGAAAAAAGGGGGCAGTCTTTCGACCACCCCCAAATTCCAAGTTATGGTCTCCTAGAAGCTTAGAACTTCTTCTTGACCGAGATAGCCCATTCGCGTGGGCGACCAGGCTGACCGGAAATGGCACCAGCGCCAGCGCCCGTCAGATCGAACTTGTTGATGAAGTAATATTTATCGAACAGGTTCGTGAGCTCAAGGCTGACATCCAGATCCTTGTCTTCGTTCCGCCAGGTCAGGCGGGCATTGGCGAGCGTGTAGCCGGGAACCTGCCCAAGAAGCGCACTTGGCGATCCGGGAGGCGGTGTGAGCGCATTACCGGTCAGCGCATACTGATGCGAAACGTCGATCCGTGGTGTCAGCGTTCCCGAGCCAGCAAGATTAGCTTCATATTGAATGCCAAATGCCCAGCGGAAGCCATCCGAAGGATCCGCAAGGAGACCAATCACGCCGGGTGCCGACGAACAAGCGCCAGATGCTTGGCCGACCACTGCCGGGTTGACGCATTTGAACTTGAAATCGAGGTAAGACATCGACCCATCGATGGTCAGGCCTTCGACAGGCGTTGCCAGAAGCTCAGCCTCAAACCCTTTCATTGACGCGTCACCAGCATTCTGAGGCAGAGCGCATGGCCCCGGCCCACCAAACTGCGGGCAGGACAGGAGGGTCAGTTGCGCATCGGTGAAGTCATTATAGAACGCTGCAAGATTGAGGCGTACTCGACGATCGAGCAAATCTGTTTTCAGACCCACTTCATAAGTCGTTACCTTTTCCGGATTGAAAGGCCGCGCTTGAGCCGGATTGAACGGCCGTGGACCAATGCCGCCGCCCTTAAAGCCAGTGGAGATTGTCGCATAACCCAGCACTTCTGGCGAAAAGCGATAGTCCAAAGACGCACGATAATCGAAGCGACTGCCGTCATAGTCACCGCGGACATTGTTCAGAGCACCCAGGAAAGCGTTAGGGGTTCTGAAATCCGGGCCCAGACGGAAGAAGGTATAATCCTTGTGCTCATCGGTATAGCGACCGCCAAGCGTAATCGTCATGGCTTCCGTCGGCTTGAATATGGCCGTGGCATAGACCGCCTTTGAGTCGGTGTTGACGGGATCGTTCCCGATGAACTGGAGTGGAATTGGCGCGTAGCGGATATCCTGATACGTAAAATAGGTCGTACGCTCGTCAGAATAATAGCCGCCGACTGTCAGCTGAATATTGTCGCTCAACTCCGCATTCAGGCGCAATTCCTGGCTAACGAAGAAGTGATCCAGCGCATTCAGGCCAAAGCCCACGGACAGCGGCGAGAGATCGCTATCCACAGAAAATGACGTATCCCATTCACGATAGGCGGTAATCGAATTGATGTTGATCGTGTCGCTGAGATTTACCTTCAGGTTGGCAGATACGCCCCAGCCTTCATACTTTACTTTTTCACTGCCGGCCGTTGCCGCCAAGGGGAAACCTGCCGCTACCGGACCACGGAAGGAATCGGCTGGCTGACCATAAACTGCAAAGTTACAATAGCGGCCGCAGATGAAGCGGTTGTCGTAGGGAGTCGTGTTTCCGGGCAGTTGAACTGCAGCACTTGTGTTGCCGCCAAACAACAGGACTTCGGCGCCCTGATTACGTTCGTCACGGACATAGTCACCGCTGATCGTAAGATCAATTGTGTCTCCAGGCGCATAGCGGACAATACCACGGATAGCGCTGTAGCCAACATCACCCAAGTCTCCTTGGACGCAGCTCGCGTTGGTCTGAGTTCCCCGCGGCAAGCCACCCGATGGCCTGGCACAACCGAAATCAAGCCGTTCTACATAACCACCCTGATCTGAAAAGGCGCCCGAAACGCGGGCGAAAAGGCTCTCGGCGACTTTGAAGTCAGCACTGGCACGCAGATTGACGCGATTGCGGCTGCCATAAGTGGCGCTCACATAGCCGCCACCTTCGCCTGTCGGCTTGCGAGAGATAAACTTGATCGCACCGCCTTCGGAGTTGCGGCCGGTCAGCGTGCCCTGGGGCCCGCGAAGCACTTCGACGCGTTCAACATCGAGTAGGTCGAAGTTCGCGCCTGTCAGTCGCGGATAATAGACATCGTCAATGTAAAGGCCAACGCCGGGCTCAAGTGCTGGGTTGAAATCATTCTGTCCAAGACCGCGAATGCTTGCAGAGATCGATGGGCCAAAGGCCGCGGTCGCCGGAAGCAGAACCACGCTCGGCGCTTGCTTTACAACTTCAGCCAAGTTGGTCTGACTACGCGATTCGATCGTCGCCGCATCAACAGCCGTAATGGCGAGCGGCGTATCTTGCAGCTTCTGCTCACGGAACTGGGCTGTGACGACAATCTCGCCAACATCTGTCGCAGCCTCTTCAGCTTGCTGGGCGAACGCTGGGGTTGCCAGAAGCGCAGCAACCGACGTGGACAACGTCAGAAATGTGCGCAGTGCGGAATCGTTACGGGAAGTCATAGCCATTCTCAGTCCTCTCCTGCTTGGGGCGCCGAACTGGATCCGGTCACCGTAACTATTGTTAGTGATACATACAGTTTCGCAATGCAAGGGGTAAAATGGGTCTAACCTAGTGCAGAAAATTTTATTGCTAACCGTGGCAAATTGGAATCAAGGCCGCTACGCGCCCGTCAACGGAGGGGACATGGCCACACAACAACCCGAAAACAGTGATGTCGCGTTACTCATATCAATGCTGCGATTTGCGACGCTGATTAACAGCCCCATGCGCGACGGAGTGGCTTTGCCGGTGGGGGTGTCCCCCAATGAACTAAAGATCATCATCGCCCTTGGCGGCGAAGGGGAACGTGCCGGCCACGAGCTTGCTGAACTGATGGGCATGATCCCCATGAATGTCAGCCGAGCCCTTGCGTCTCTTTCAGAACGTGGTTGGGTCGAAGAAGTTGTCGACAGTTCCAACAGACGCCGCAAACCCCATCGGCTCAGCGCAGAAGGCTGGCGCGCCTATCGCGAGATGGGACCGCGCATGGAAGATGTCGCAACCTTCCTTTTCAGCACACTGGAACCCAATGAACGCGCGGGTATGTCCGCGGTTCTTGATAAGCTCTATGATCAGGTGATGGGCTGGCACCACCGCGCTGGCCACTAAGCCAACGCGCCGCGCCCTCTGCGACCTCCTAGCCCCGCTGCCCTGCGATCACGGCACCAAAGCGTGGATGAGCAAAGTGCATCGGCACATCATGTCGGTGCGGCCAGGTCTGACGAATTTCATCGCTGCGTATCGTGTCCGGGCCAATCGGGTTGGCGGGGAAGCATTCGGTGAGCGGCTGCAGATGCGCGGTCGTCTTTGACCAACCGGCCTCATAATCGCCCTGCCACTGCATCATGTAATCCAGCCGTTTGATTTTCCACACGCCGTCTTCGCGGACGTAGTCGTTCTCGTAAATCCCGGCTTCCATGAACTGGAGCGGCAGGCCTTCAGGCTTGAACTCGCGGCTCTCATGGCTCCCGCCAAACAACATCCCCCGGAAGCGCCCCTTGGCTGTCTGCCGGTCTGCTGAAACGGTGATGATGTCCTGCATCTGAAAATGGTCCAGCAGGAAGCCATAGGCCGGACCTTCCTCACCGGGTGCGAGGAACAGGCTCTTGAACCATGTGCCATAAAGGCGACGCGCGCCCTCGCGGCCCTTATAGACCCCAGAGAGGAAGATGACCTCACCATCCTCGGCGAAAAGCTCCGCCACGTCATCCGCGCGATTGAAATCGATATAGTAGCCATAGGCCCAGTGGAGGCGGCGGATCGCGTTGATATCTTCCAGTTCGCCCACGCGGTTTTCCAGCGCGGCCAGTCTCGATTCGACGTCGGACATCCTCATCTCTCCTCTTTTGATTTGTATGCTTTGCTAACGAATGTTACGAAGCAAGGCGAGAGGAATTTGCATGAACTGGCAGGGCAAGACCGCCTTCATCACCGGCGGCGTATCAGGGATCGGCTTTGGCATCGCCCGCGCCTTTGCCGAAGCGGGCATGGACCTGATCCTGAGTTACCGAAATGAAGCCTATCGCGCCGAGGCCGAAGCTTGGTTTGTTCAAAATGAGCGCCCCCTCCCCCGTTTCGTAAAGCTGGACGTGACCGACCGTGAAGGCTTTGCCGCCGCCGCCGCAGAAGCAGGCAAGGTCCATGTGCTCGTCAACAATGCAGGCGTCAGCGTCTTCGGGCCAACCGATGAGGCAAGTTATGCAGACCATGACTGGATCATGGGCGTCAATTACGGCGGCGTGGTCAACGGCCTTGTGTCCTTCCTGCCCGGCATGAAGGCGCATGGTGAAGGCGGCCATGTCGTCAATGTCGCATCAATGGCGGCCTATCTCTCCGGCCCGCAGGCGGGCATCTACACCGCGAGCAAGTTTGCCGTTCGCGGCCTTACGGAGTCGTTGCGCTACAACCTCGCGCCTTATGGCATTGGTGTGTCGCTGATGTGCCCCGGCCTCACAAAAACCAATGCATGGGATTCAGCCTTGAAGCGTCCCGATGACTATGCGGACTCTGGCTTCAAACCAGCCGAAAAAGCAGAGCTGGAGCAGTTCGGCACGGCATTTGATCTGGGAATGGACCCTCTGGAAGTCGGCCGAAAAACACTTGATGGCATGACGGAGAACCACGGCCTCATCCTGACGCACCCTGAGTTCGCTGAGGACTTCGAAGAGATTTACCGCACGTCGCTTGAGGCCCTTCCCAAAGAGCCCGCACCTGAGGGACGTCTACATATCGAAAAGCTGCGCCGTGACGCCAACCGCGCCGCAGCAGAAGGCAAAATGATCAACCTTGGCGACCTGACCTGAGGAGAATGAAACTATGACCCCGACCGGCGTAAATGTGGCCCATCCAGACAAAGTGTACATCGGCGGACAATGGCGCGCGGCCCATTCCGGCCGTTCCATCGAGATTGTCTCGCCCAATACCGAGCAGGTCGTGGCTGTCGTCGCGGAAGCCGACGAGGCGGATATGGACGCCGCCGTTGCCGCCGCGCGCGATGCCTTTGATCAAGGCCCATGGGCCGCCCTCAGCCCAGCCGAGCGCATCGGCTATCTCAAGCGGATGGCAGACCATCTCCGCGCGCGGGAAAGCGAAATCGCCAAGGCATGGACGGCCCAGATGGGCGGCCTTGCAAGTTTTGCCGGCCCGATGACGGGCGGATCAACGATGACGTTCGACAACATCATCGCGATGGCCGAAAAATTCTCGTTCGTTGAACAACGCCCGACCATCGGTGCCGCTGTGGGCCTCGTCGCCTATGAACCCGTCGGCGTGGTCGCTGCCATTGCCCCTTGGAACGGACCTTATGGCATCATGCTCAACAAGGTCGCCTATGCGCTCGCATCGGGCTGCACCGTCATCATGAAGCCCTCCCCCGAAACGCCGCTTGAGGCCTACATCATCGCCGAAGCCGCAGAGGCCGCCGGTGTGCCTGCAGGCGTCGTCAATCTCGTCTGCGGCCACAGGGAGGCGAGCGACCATCTCGTCTGCAATCATGGCGTCGATAAAGTCAGCTTCACCGGCTCAACGGTCGCAGGAAAACGCATCGCCAGCGTGTGTGGCGAACGCATTGCCCGCTGCACGCTGGAACTGGGCGGGAAGTCCGCCGCCATCATCGCGGATGACTTCCCCATCGAGGCAGCCGCTGGCCTACTCACTGGCACGATCACGATGATGAGTGGACAGGTTTGCGCCATGCTCTCGCGCGTCATCGTCCCACGTAAACGGCATGATGAACTCGCCAGTGCCATTTCTGCGGAAATGAAAAAGGTCGTTGTCGGCTATTCGGACGATCCGACAACGCAGCTAGGCCCGGTCGCCATGAAGCGCCAGTTGGAGCGCATCGAAATGTACATTGAGGAAGGCAAGAAGACGGCCGACCTCATCACCGGCGGCGGTCGCCCGGCGCATCTCAATCGCGGCTTCTTCATTGAACCGACCCTGTTCGCCAATGTGAAGAATGACAGCCGCATTGCGCAGGAAGAGATCTTTGGCCCAGTGCTCAGCCTCATCCCTTGTGATGACGAGGAGGACGCCATACGGATCGCCAATAACTCCAACTACGGCCTCAACGGATCGGTCCTGACCAATGACCATGAGCGGGCCTATCGCATTGCCCGCCGTGTCCGCACCGGCGGCTTTGGGCAGAACGGCCTGCGCATGGACTTTGGCCTGCCTTTTGGCGGGTTCAAGCAATCCGGTGTCGGCCGCGAAGGCGGGCTGGAAGGCATGATGAGTTATCTGGAACTCAAGACCATCCTGCTCGACGGCCAGCCCGCCGCGCTATAGCTCGATACAACCGCCATCGACGTAAAGGTCGACGCCGTTAATGAAGCTCGCTTCATCACTGGCGAGGAACAGGGCCGCGCGGGCAATCTCTTCGGAGGTGCCCATGCGGCCCATAGGCACCACGCCGGAAAGCATGTCGCGCATCCCCTGAATCTCTTCAGGAGAAGCACCGCGCTTGAAAATTTCAGTATCCGTCGGACCGGGGCTGACCATGTTCACCCGAATGTGGCGGGGCAAAAGCTCCTTGCCGATAATCCGCGCAACAGCCCGAAGACCTGCCTTGGCCGCAGCATAAGCGACGTTGCCGGGGACGGCTGCCACAGACCCAATAGAGCCGGTCACAACGATGCTGCCACCGTCCTTCATATGCGGGACAGCCGCCTGCATCGCGAAGAAGGCGCCTTTCAGATTCACGTCATGGATGCCATCCCAAAAGTCTTCGGTGACATCAGGCACCATGGCAAAGCCACCGACGCCTGCATTGACGAACAGCACATCGATGCCGCCAAGATGATCTGCCGCCGCGGCAATCGCGTCACGGCTTTCGGTCAGCACACCCATGTCCGCGCGGATTGCATGCGCCCCTGTTTGGGCCGCGATGTCGCCGAGTGTCGCTTCTTTCCGGCCGGTGATGACCAGACGTGCGCCTTCATCTGCAAAAAGCTGCGCGGCGGCCGCGCCAATCCCGGCGTTGCCGCCCAGGATCAGCACGGCCTTTCCGTCAAAACGATGCATTAGAACATGCCGTTTTCATTGGCCGATTTTTCAGGGACGGGCTGGACGACATCCCAATGCTCGACAACCTTGCAGCCTTCGACGCGCACGATGTCGACAACGGCGATACCCCGGTCATCCGGCGCAAATTTGCCGTGTGAATGCACCGCAACCAAATTGCCGTCCGCGATGATCCGCTTAATGGAATAGCTGATATGCGGATTGGATTTCATAAAGGGTTCCAGAAACGCAATCGCCGCATCCCGCCCGGTCGCTGCCATGGGGTTGTGCTGAATGTAGCCGGGAACAACCCATTTTTCGAACGCAGCGCGCGGTTCCTTATCGATATAAAGCTGGGTCATGAACTTCGTCACGACCTCTTTGGGCTTCAGTCGACATTTCGCTGCTTCTGCAGGCATAGAGGACAGCGCAAAAAGGCTGGCGGCAATCAACGCATAACGACGCATAACAGTCTCCTTTAGAACATGCTGTTGGGGTTGACGGGGTTTTCCTGAATCTCCTGAATGACATCCCAGTGCTCGACGACCTTGCCGCCTTCGCAGCGGAAGATGTCGCAGACCGCGAGGCCGGGATCGCCGGGCCAACGGACGACATGGACATGGGTTGTCACATGATCGCCATCGGCAAAAAGGCGGTGGATTGTCTGTTGGGCATCGGGCGATTCCACCCTCACCATATCGAGCCAAGCCTTCAACGCATCCACGCCCGGTTCGGCAAGCGAGCTGTGCTGGATATAGTCCGGTGAAATAAAGTCATCGACACGCGCGCTGTCCATCGGGATCAGAATTTTTTGATACACGTCGCGTACCAATTTGAGGTTCGCGGATTCTTCGTCCGTGTGGGCCATCTGCACCCTTCCCCTATTGTAACAATTGTTATTACGTGTAACGATCAAGACAGAACATACAAGGCAGAGGATAGAATGAATCGCGACGCACTTTATGCCGTGCTGGCCAATTTTCTTGAGGCGCTGAATGCCGGAGATGCCTCGCGGGTCAACTGGGCCGATTCCCCTCTGAATTCTGAGAATAATGTAATGCTTGAGGTCGGAGACGGCCTCTGGGGCACCATCCTGCGCGTCGGCGACTATCAGCTAAAATTCGCGGATACGTCGAGCAATCAGGTCGGCTATTTCGGCACCGTTCATGAGGCCATTGAGGAATCAGCTTTCACCTTGCGGCTCAAGGTCAATGATCAAGGGCAGGTCTGCGAATCTGAAATGGTCGTCGTCCGCCAGTCAGATTCCGGCATCAAGTTTGAGAATTGCCGCTATTGGGACAAGCCGATCCTGAATGCGGGCGTGGAAGCGCCCGTCTCCCGCGCGGAAATGATCAAGCTGTCTGACGGCTATTTCGATACGCTTCAACTGAACGACGGGACAATCCACACAAAGTTCCACCCGGACTGCAACCGTGTTGAAAACGGCGTCCAGACAACGCGTAACCCCGAATTTGCAAAGATCGTTCCTGTGTCTGCCTTGGGCTGTGAAGAGCAGTTCCGCATGGGCAATTACCGCTATGATGACCGGCTCCGCGCGCGGCGCTTCCCTATGGTGGATGAAGAACGCGGCCTTGTGCTTGCCTTCGGCTTTATCGACCATAGCGGGCGGCTGGATGAGTATCAGTTGACCGACGGGCGCACCGTCAAATCCCCGGTGCGCCGCCCCCACAGTTTTTACATTTCGGAACTGTTCAAGATCGACCATGGCATGATCTGTCAGATCGAAGCGAACTTCATTACCGTGCCGTACAACATGCCAAGCCCGTGGGATGCCCTGTGAGAAACTTTGCTGCTGCCTTCGCCCTGATCCTGTCCGCCTGCGCGTCTGACCGCGCACCTGATGCCCCTGCCCAACAATCTTCGGCGGGTGATAACTGGACCAGCCCCGGCGGGGACGCGGGCAAAACCCATTACTCCACGCTGACAGACATGAACCCGACCAATGTCGGCAAGCTCGGTCTGGCGTGGGAGGTGAACCTTGGCACCAACCGCGTGCTGGAAGCAACACCGGTCGTGATCGACGGCGTGATGTACACGTCTGGCGTCGCAGGGCGCGCCTATGCGTTTGACGCCGCCACCGGCAAGGAACTCTGGCGGTTTGAACCCGAAGTCGACATGCAGGTGAACCGCACTGTCTGCTGCGACATGGCCAATCGCGGTGTCGCGGTCGCGCGCGGCAAAGTCTATGTCGCCACGCTCGATGCCCAGCTTTATGCGCTGGATGCAAAGACCGGCAAAGTCCTGTGGAAAGCCGATACGGTTGACGACAAGACACGCGGTGTAAACTCCACGGGCGCGCCGGAAGTCGCGGGCAATGTCGTCGTCATCGGCAATGGCGGCGCGGAATATGATACACGCGGCTATGTTAGCGCGTTCGATCTCGACAGCGGCAAGCTGGTCTGGCGTTTCCATACTGTGCCGCGCGATCCAGCCTTGGGGGCGCAGGACCACCCCGATCTTGAAGAGGCCGTCAAAACCTGGGACCCCAAAAGCCGATGGGACATTGGCGGTGGCGGCACCCCTTGGGATGCGATCAACTATGACCCCGAAACCGGCAATGTCATTATCGGCACCGGCAATGGCGGCCCCTATCATACCATCAAGCGCAGCCCTAAAGGCGGCGACCAGCTCTATCTCGCAAGCCTCGTCGCGCTCGACGCGAAGACAGGCCGCAAGAAGTGGCATTATCAGCAAACCCCCGGCGACAATTGGGATTTCACATCGACCCAGCCGATAATCCTGACGCAGATGAAGATCGACGGCGCAGACCGTCCCGTCCTCATCCATGCGCCGAAGAATGGATACCTCTACATTTTGGACCGGCGGGATGGAAAACTGCTTCGCGCCAACCCCATCGTTCGGGTCAATTGGGCAGACGGCATTGATGCCAAGACCGGACGGCCACTTTTGCGACCCGACCGCGCCGACTATGCGACATCGCCCAAGATCGTCTTCCCCGGCACCACCGGTGCGCGCAACTGGCATCCCGCGACCTATGACCCGCAAACGGGGCTCTATTACGCCTCGGTGCTCGATATGGGGAACCTCATCTATCAATCGCCCGGTGCCAAACCGATGCGCAAGAAGATGCTCAATGTGGATGCGGCTCTCGTCTTCACATCGGTTCTGAAAGACGCCCTGCCCGCTATGCCCCCGCCGGTTCAGGCCGCCGTGACATCGCTGCCCGAATGGCCCGAAGTGTTGAACAACCCCGGCAAAGGCGAACTCCGCGCCATCGATCCGCTGACCGGCAAGACCAAATGGGCGGTCCCCGCCGATGGCTGGCAGGACCGCGCGGGCACGCTCACGACTGCGGGTGGCCTTCTGTTCCACGGCAACATCGCAGGCCAGCTGCGTGTGTTCGACAAGGCGACCGGCAAGCTTTTGAAGAGTATCGACACCGGTTCTTCCATCCTTGCAGCCCCCATGACCTACCGGGTCAAAGGCGTGCAATATGTGGCGGTGATGGCGGCATGGGGCGGTGGCGGCTATGCCTATGTCCCGCCCTATTCCGCGGCCTATAAGCGCGGCAATCAGGGTCGGCTGCTTGTCTTCAAATTGGGTGGCAGCACCGTGCCTCTTCCGCCAGAGCTTCCCAAATTGGATGTCGCACCGGAACCTCCGGCCCAAGCCGCGGGCGTAACACCGGCAACCATTGCGCAGGGACAGCAGCTGTTCTTTGCCAATTGTGTGATGTGCCATGCCAACCAGCACCGTTCCATCACACCGGATCTGCGTCGGATGCAGCCGGGAACGCATCAGGCGTTCAGCAAGATCGTGCTGGAAGGACTACTCCTCCAAAACGGCATGCCCCGCTGGGACGACGTTCTAAAGCCGCAAGAGGTGGCTGCCATCCATGCATGGCTGATCGACGAACAGCGCAAAACAAGAGCGGACGAACTGGAAAAGCAAAGGCGCGGCATCCCACTGGATGCGCCGAGCCTCGCCATTTTGTCGAACTACTGAGACCTATAAGGGAGAGAGCACATGACCGATATTGCGACCCTCGCCGCCCGTCTGGACAAGATCGAGCATGAACTGGGCATTCAGCAGGACATTCATCAGATCCGCCGCATCCAGTACACCTATGGTTATCTGATCGACAAATCGCAGTATAACGAAGTCGCCGACCTGTTCTCCGATGAAGGCGAAGTCTGGTTCCTCGGCGGCATCTATAAGAAAAAGGCTGGCGTCCGCCGTCTGTATATTGAGCGGTTCCAGACCAACTTCACCCAAGGTCATAATGGCCCGCGCTATGGCTGGCTGCTCGATCACCCACAGATGCAGATGGTGATCGACGTCGCACCAGACCGCAGCCATGCCAAGGTCCGCGGCCGCTCCATGATGCAAGCTGGGCTCCACGAAACCGCCGAAGGCGCGCAGCGCGCCTGGTGGGAAGGCGGCATTTACGAGAATGAATATGTCCGCGAAGACGGCAGCTGGAAGATCAAAGCGCTGCGCTACTTCCCGTTCTGGCACGGCAGCTTTGAAGACGGATGGGCCAAAACACCGATCGATTACATTCCAATGTCCAAGACGTGCTTCCCGGAAGATCCGCTCGGCCCCGATAAATTGATTTCCCCCGCCCCGCGCCTCTGGCCCGCCACAGACACAATCGAATTCCACTATCCGCACCCGGTGACCGGTAAGCCCATCGTTGTGGACAACAGCCGCGCCCGGGAGGGTTTTCGTGACTGATCTGCAGACACTCGACCGGGTGCCCGGTGTGGATGCAAAGATGGATTATCTCCTGCCCACATCGACGATCAACCGTCGGTTCTGGGCGCCGGGTAAAGAGTATAATACCGGCGTCTATGAGACCTATGGCGTCCATATCCGCAATGCGCGGTTGGCACCGGAGCCGTTCACGCTCGACACGCATGGCTTTGCGATTGCCAGTTTCCCAACGTCAATCATCGACTGGAATGCCGCTGCGGCGGGAGATTCGGACTATGCCGCCGAGGTCATAGAGATCGTCAAACAGATGACGGGCGCAGACACCGTGCTGACCATGGCGGGCCAGCTCCGGACATCGGGCGAGACTGGAGACAAGCTCCAGCCACCTGCAGCTGAAGCGCATGTCGATTTCACACCGGACTGCGCAGACCGTGTTGCCGCGCGCGTTTACGAAGGCAAGATGCCGAATGGCCCTGGCTATGACCGGTACATCTGCTTCAGCCTCTGGCGTCCGCTTTCCCGACCGCCGCAGGATTGGCCGCTGGCTCTCTGCGACTTCCGCACTGTGCCGGAACAGGAAGGCACGCCGAACACCAAGGTCGATGTTGACGAAATCCCGGAAGGCGACGCGCTATTCGCCCATATTCCGGGCGAAGACCAGATGGCCGCGGCGAGCATCTTCACCTTCAATCCCGATCACCGCTGGTGGTATTTCCCGAACATGACCGATGATGAAGTGATCTTCATAAAGTTCCACGACAGCGACCATGATCGGGCTTGGCGGGCACTTCACACCGCCTTTCACGACACCAGCAGCCCCGACGCCCATGAACGCCATTCGATGGAGTTTCGCGGCGTTGCCTATTTCAGCGAGAAAGACGCCTGATGTACTCGACACTTGAAACACCGCATCTCGAATTCGCCTTTGAGTGTCGGCTCCAATTCACAAGGGTCTACTCGATCCCCGATATCCATAATGGCGGCTTCCGGTCAGCCGTCCTTGTCGATCAGGGAACTTTTGAGGGGCCGCGCCTCAGAGGCAAGGCCGTGCCCAACTCAGGTGGCGACTATGCCCATTTCCGGGATGACGACACGGCCGTGTTCGACGCCCGCTATCTGCTCGAGGTGGATGACGGCACCATCATCTACATGCAAAACAAGGGCTATCTCTGGGGCCGCAAGCCAGACGCGATGCAGCGTCTCCGCGCCTGGGCATTTGAAGACGGGCCACCAGTCGCCCATGAAGACTATTATCTAAGGGCCCAACCGACCTTCGAAACGCCCAAGGGCAAGCATGACTGGATGACGCGCCACGTTTTCATCGGTGTCGGCGAACGACGCCCCGACGGGAATTTCGTCCGCTATTTCGCACTGACCTAAGCGGCGGGCAGCTCTGGCGGAAGCAGGGCACATTCCGTCTGCACGATTTTGCCGGCCTTGGTTGTGTAAAAGATGAACTGGCGCATTTCGAGGATCTGGCCTGCCTCCATGGGGTGGAACGCCCCGGCGCCATTGGCTTCAAGCTCATCCTGCGTCAGGTCGCCGATGGCCTCGATGCGGACAATGCCATCGACGGCCGTCAGCGTGTCACTCGCAGCGAAATTGAGGACGCGTACGCTCTCCTTCACGTAGCTGTGCAGGAAGGTGTAAAAACGGGTGAGGTCTTCGCGGCTCCGAATGGAGACGCCGAAGAAATCCATCTTGATCGGTTCGGCATAGAAATCGGCAACGCCGTCATAATCCTTGCTGTTGAAGCAAGCGAGATACCGTTCATAGGCATCCCGGTTCATTGGGCAGCACTCCGAAGAAATTCCACATTCTCCTCAATCATCTGCCGCACAGAACGCGCCGGGCGTCCAGTCAGACGTTCCACATCCTTCGAGCAGACCTCAAGAAATCCATCTCGGATGGCCTGCCCGAATGTCACCATATCATCGCTGTTCCAAGGGAGACGGCCCACCGTCTGGTCATCTACCGGACGGCGCGGAATGCCCATGGCATCGAACATCGCGTATTGCTGTTCATCATCGACAGAGACGTAGCTGATCGGCTTGCCTGTCACCTCGGAGAGGATCGCTGTCACGTCTTCAAAGGTCTGCAATTCAGGACCTGTGATGTTGTAAGTCTGGCCCTCATGGCCCTCGCTCGTCATGACCGCGACGGCAGCAGCAACACAGTCATCGCGCCAGACCATCGCCTCAAGGCCCTTGCCTGCATTGCTGATCCATTGGCCGGACTGCATCACACCGGGGCCAGCCATCAGGATCATCGCATCGGCATAATGCGCATCGCGCAGCATCGTCCAGGCCATGCCAGAGGCGCGGATGAGTTGCTCTGTCTCGATATGATCATGCCGCACTTCGGCGGGGTTTGCTGGGTCATCAATGCCGATGAAGCTGGTATAGGCGATGTGCTTCACGCCCGCCTTTGCCGCCGCGTCAATCGCCGCCTTATGCTGGACAACGCGTGCGCCCACCCTGGTGCCGGAAATGAGCAGCATCTTATCTGCCCCCGTTACCGCAGCGGCCAGCGTCTCAGGCTTATCGAAATCGCCGTAACGGACCTCGCACCCTTGCGCGACGCGATCTGTCAGCTTTGCCGGCGTGCGCGTGATCAGGATCAAATCCTGTGCACGGCCCTTGGCTATCAGCGCGTCTGTAAAGGCGCGGCCATAATTGCCCGACGCACCTGTAACGACAATCCGGGTCATGCGACGGCCTTCGCCAGTTGATCGCTGCTCACCCACCAACCATGCACCTGTGGGCGCAGCCGCGTGGGGATCGCAATCTTGGCAACAGGCCCGGCGCCGACATTCCCCGCATCGATAATCCAGCAAGCATGGGTGAAGTCATCTGGCCCCGTCTGTGTATCGACGACCAACACCAGCCAGCCTTCATGGCCCGCCGTCTTGGACGGCACATGGACGGGCTCATTGAAGCTCATGCCCGGATCAAGCGCGAGCGCCTGAATGGGGGCGCCCGTGAAGTCCAGCCGCATCAACATGTTGAACATTGCGCCGACGGGGCCGCCCGCCACCGGAGGCCCACGCATTTCAGGGTTCATTGTGAGCATCCAGCCGCGAGCATAGGGCCGCCCCTGCTCCGCTGCCGGAATGACAGGGAAGTCGCCCGGTGGACCGACAATGTTCTCTACCACGTCACCGGCGGGGCCCTTAGGATTGACCGTCCAGCGCGTCAGGTCGCCCTTCACATCCCAAGGCGCAATGTGAATGCCCGAAGCTTCGCGGATGAACGGAAAGGCATTCACGTTCGACAGGCACTGATCAAAGTGGATGTTGCCGTCCGCATCCTCAAACGCGCCCATCATGTGGTAGCAGGAGACACCCTTCCCGCCCTTGAACCACTTGATCTCTGACACATCGCCATAGCGCGGCATGACGCCCAGCCAGCTGTCGAGATCCATCTCATGGATCCAATGGTCGCCGCCTTCTTTCAGACGATCAAGGCTGCAGGTCGTCGGGTAGACCGGGAAAAGCGCGTAATTCTCGGTGATGGTGAAGTCATGCATCATGGAGCAATAGGGCACGTCAAACCATTGTTCCGACGTCAGATTGCCGTCCTTGTCCGCGATCAGATAGGCAACCTTTGTTGAGGCCGGACCATCTGCCTCATAGCCATAGAAGAACAACTCCCCCGTCACCGGATCGATGCGGACGTGCGCAGTCACCGTTTCAGATTTCAGCTTGCCGCCAAAATCATAGGAGCCAATCGTCTCCAGCGTTTGCGGGTTGATCTGATAAGGACGGCCATCCTCCTTCGTCATCAGCAGGCGACCGGCATGCCAGACCGGTGTGGTGTTGGCGACGGTGCGGTCAACGCCAGCCATATCCGCATCATCCGTAAAGGGGTTACGATACCGCCCAAAGCGCGTGCGGCCCGCTTCGACTTCCGCCTTGTGGCGCGCCGTCTGCACATAACGCATCGACGTGCTGGCCTTGCCGCCTTGAAGGCGAACGGCGGAAATCATCCCATCGCCGGACAGGACATTGTCATCATCAAACTTTGGCGGAAAAGCAGGATCCGGCACCGCGCGGAAGAACACGCCATCGACATCCGCGGGAATTATCCCTTCGACCACAAGGTTCTCGAGGTCATATTCCGCGCCAATTGGGCGGTTGAGACCCGTGAAATGCCGGGTCTGGGGAAATGCGGCCACGATACTCTCCTAAATCTTATGAGAGCACCTTCGGTAACAATTGTTAGAAAATCAAGTCTTCTCAATCAAACCAAAAAGCAATGGCCCGCATTTCAATGCTGGAGCGCGGCGCGACGTCAGCCGATACACCGGTATTGTCAAAGGCCACGTGCGGCACAGGATTGGCAAACTCCGAATCGCTTGTCTTGAAAATCAACGCTTCGTCGCGCGTCATATCGGGAAACCAGTGCCATCTATGTGCCGGATTATGCGCAACAATATAGCTTTCAAACGACCATTCGGGCTTTTCCGGATCGTCAAAGATGGCATCTGCAACGATCAGATCCTCGGCCACCACACTGCGCGCATCACAGACGGCCAGCGGCACATCCTGCGGCGGAGCAGAAAAAGCGCGCCAGACATTGAAATGGGCAAAACGCCGGACGGACTTACCATCAGGCGCGCCGCCCTTTGCGAAGCCCGCGGCCGTTCCCGCCGTGATGTCGATATGGGCAAAGCGCGCCGGCATGGAGTTGTTGAGCTGCCCTGCCAGCTTTGACTTTTCTCCGAAACGCAAAATGCCGGGGCCGGTGCAGAACACCGCGTCCGCCCCAGTCTGAGCCAGCAACAGATCAACAATTTCCTGGTCGTGGACCGCCGCCACATCTGCGCGGTCCTGAAAGTCTGCTAACTTGCTCACATGCGGCACGAGCTTGAACCCGGCGGCATCAAGATCGGTCGAGGTCGCGCGCCCGTCGGTAATCTCCATCGGATGCCCATCAATGATGACCGTGTCGCGGCTGTGATCGTTCGCATAGTAACGCTGCCGAAAATGGGTGCGCGCTGCGTAGTTGATTACAGCTGTCGTCATCGGACGCTCCTTTGGTTCAGGCGAATTCCTCGGTATCGATCGTCCGCTGCATGCCATCGGGGTAGCGCGGGCCAGCAACCGTCTGCTGGTTGATCAACGCGTCCAGAGTTTCCAGCACCGTGCTGTCCGGCTGCCAGTCCCACCGCGCGATATTCTCTTCGAGATGCGGGATGGAAGCGGTGCCGGGGATCGTCACAACGTGATCGCCACGTGACAGCACCCAAGCAAGCGAGAGCTGCGCGGGCGTTACCCCCTGCGCTGCCGCAATGGATTTGAACGCCTCAATCAGCTTCAAATTGTGCGGCCAGTTGTCGGCGTTGAAGCGGGGTTGTCCGCGACGCAGATCATTGTCGACAAGGTCCGCTGGATTTTCGACCGCTGCGGCCAGCGCGCCGCGACCCACAGGCGAAAACGCCACAAAGGTTGTCCCGACGTCCCTACAGGCTTCCAGCACGGCGATTTCGGGATTGCGGGTCCACAGCGAGTATTCGGTCTGCATCGCCGCAATGGGGTGAACAGCCGATGCTTTGCGCAGCGTCTCTGCCGACATTTCAGACAGACCAATGCTGCCGATCTTCCCTTCCTTGATCAGTTCAGCAAGCGTGCCGACGGAGTCTTCGATCGGCGTCTCGAAATCCCGGCGATGCAGGTAATAGAGATCGATATGGTCGGTCTGGAGCAGCCTCAGGCTCTCGTCGCAGGCCTTTCGGATCGTCTCCGGCTTGCAGTCGATCCGGCGCTTCTCGCCATCGACGATGATCCCTGTCTTGGACGCGAGAAAGAACTTGTCGCGATTGTCCTTGAGCGTCTTGCCGATCAGCGTCTCGTTATGGCCCAGGCCATAAATGCGCGCAGTGTCGAGATGGTCATAGCCCAGATCAAGCGCGCGGTGGAGCAGCTTGGCCCCATCCTCGTCGGTCGGTGGCACGCCATAGGCCCAAGAGAGCGACATGCAACCAAGCCCAACGGGGTTGGTCAGGCGACCATTAATGGCGCGTTTCGTGACGGTCATTCTCGATACCTCAGCTATTTCGGCACGACTTAGAACTGTAATTCCAAATCGTGCAGCACTTTATAGCAGGGCAAAACCTGCTGGACGCTGGAATTCGGCTCACGCCCCTCGCGGATCGCCGCAATGAATTCACGGTCCTGAAGTTCGATGCCATTCATGCTGACGTCGACCTTGGACACGTCGATCGGCTCTTCCTTGCCGTTCACCAGATCGTCGTAACGGGCGATGTAGGTGCCTGTGTCGCCGATGTAGCGGAAGAAGGTGCCGAGCGGCCCGTGATTGTTGAACGACAGCGACAGCGTGCAGATGGCCCCACTGGCGGCCTTCAGCTGGATCGACATGTCCATTGCGATGCCGAGTTCGGGATGGTGCGGGCCTTCGATGGCATTGGCCTTCACAATGGGTCCGGCCTGATAAGCGAACAGATCCACCGTGTGCGCAGCATGATGCCAAAGCAGATGATCCGTCCAGGACCGCGCTTCGCCCTTGGCATTCATGTTCTTCCGGCGGAAGAAATAGGTCTGCACATCCATCTGCTGGATGTTGAATTCGCCCGCGACGATCTTGTTGTGCACATACTGATGCGACGGATTGAACCGTCGCGTGTGGCCAACCATACAAACGAGGCCTGTTTCCTGCTGCTTTTTGAGCACAGCTTCCGCATCGGCCCAGCTGTCCGCCAGCGGAATTTCAACCTGAACATGCTTGCCCGCGTTCATGCAGGCAATCGCCTGTTCGGCATGCATCTGGGTGGGGGTGCACAGGATGACGGCGTCAACATCGTCGCGTGCCAGGGCATCTTCCAGCTCGGTCGAAAAGTGCTTTGCGCCATATTTCTTGGCGACTTCTTCGGCCTGCTCCAACCGGCGGCTGATGATCGACGTGATCTCCACGCCGTCGATCAGCTTCAATCCGTCCAGATGCTTTTCGCCGAACGCGCCGGCGCCTGCGAGGGCTATTCTCATTCCGTGGGCTCCAAAACCAAATGGCCAATGGCCGTGTTGCTGCAAGGGATGTGATAGTGGCGGTGGAGGCACTTGGTCTTCTTGCCAAGCGCGCCGCGCATGACGAGCCACATCACCATTTCAATGCCTTCGCTGCCCGTTTCGCGCAGATATTCCAGATGCGGGATGAAGCGGGCGGCGTCGCTGTCGCCGATCAACATATCGAGGAACTTGTTGTCCCACTCCCGATTGAGCAGGCCCGCGCGGGGACCCTGCAGCTGGTGGCTCATGCCGCCGGTGCCCCATATCTGCACGTTCAGATCTTCGGGGAAGCTTTCCACCGCGCGGGCAATCGCCTCGCCCAGCGCCCAGCAGCGGTTGCCCGAAGGCACCGGATAGGTGACGACGTTGACGGCCAGCGGCACGACCTTGACAGGCCATTTGTCCGGCTGGCCGAACATCATGGACAAAGGCACGGTCATACCGTGGTCAACATCCATCTCATTGATGATCGTCATGTCGAATTCATCAAGGATCAGGCTCTGCGCGATGTGCCAGCCGAGATCGGCGTGCCCTTCAACATCGGGCACCGGACGCGGGCCCCAGCCTTCGTCTGCCGACTTGTAGCGTTCGCCACAGCCGATCGCGAAGGTCGGGATGATCTTCATGTCGAACGCCGACGCATGGTCATTGTAAACAAGGATGACGACGTCGGGCTTTTCTTCCTTCTCCCACGCCTTTGTCCATTCGTAACCGGCAAAGATCGGGCCGAAATACTCGTCGCCCGTCTTCCCCTGATCAACAGCAACGCCCAGCAAAGGCACATGGCTCGATGCGACGCCTGCGGTAATGCGGGCCATCAGTAACCTCCCTTGATCGAACGGTTGCCCTGTGGCGAGCGCCCGCCCTTGTTCATCATCTCCCGATATTCGGGGAACGTCATATCCGTCATCGACGACACGGCTTCGGCAAAGCTCAGCCCGTCAGTCGAAAACACCTTGGCGAGGAAGTAGACGTTACCGCCCAGATCGAGGCAGCGGTTATAGTCGCGCGCAAGGATCGCTTCCTTCTGATCGTCGGACATCGGCCAGTTTTCGAGATATTTGCGCTCGTCCGCCTTCCAAGCCTCGCGGTTTTCAGGCGTCATCAGGCTCATCGCGAACTGGTTCAGCCAATAGCCTTTGCGGGCACGCGCTGCGGTGAACACGCGCGTGCCGGGAATGTCGTCAAACGCGGCGATATAGTCATGGATATTCTGCTTTTCGGTCGGCGCGGTCATAGACCCTTCTCCTTCAGCATTTTGTCGAGACGCGGGAACACGCGTCGGGCGTTGCCCTCAAAGATGGCGTGGCGTTCGGTGTCGGAAATGTCGAGCGCGTCGACATAGCGTTTGGTGTCGTCGAAATAATGGCCCGTCGTCGGGTCAATCCCGCGCACGGCGCCAACCATTTCAGAGCCGAACAAGATGTTCTTGTTGTCGATCACGTCGGCCAGCAGGTTTACGCCCGGCTGGTGATAGACGCAGGTGTCAAAGAACACGTTGTTCATCACATGGGTCGAGAGGTCCGGCTGCTTGAGCATATCTGCCAGCCCCCGATACCGGCCCCAATGATAGGGCACAGCGCCGCCGCCATGCGGGATGATGAAGCGCAGGCTCGGGAAGTCCTTGAACAAATCGCCCTCGATCAGCTGCATGAAGGCGATGGTGTCCGCCGCAATGTAATAGGCCCCCGTCGCGTGGAGGCCCGGATTGCAGCTTCCCGACACGTGGATCATGGCCGGCACGTCCAACTCGACCATCTTTTCATAGAACGGATACCAGAAGCGGTCAGTCAGCGGCGGGTGCTGGAAGTGGCCGCCGCCGGGGTCGGGGTTCAGATTGCAGCCGACAAAGCCCATGTCGACACAACGCTCCAGCTCCGCGATCGAGCCCTGCATGTCGGCGGCGGGGGACTGCGGCAACATGCACACCGGCACGAAGATGTCGGAATAGAGTTCGGCGCACCGCGCGATGAGATCATTGTTCACCTGCGCCCATTGCTTGGCGACAGTCTCATCGCCCACATGCGGCGCCATGGCGGACGCGCGCGGGGAGAAGATCGTGATGTCGGCACCGCGTTCCTTCAACAGGCGGATCTGGTTCTTCTCCAGCGTCTCGCGAATCTCGTCGTCGGAGATGGCGGGATAGGCAGGTGCTGCCTCCCCCGCCTTGAACGCGGCCTTTTGCAGATCGCGCCAGTCATTATGCGCGGCGGGTGCCGTCGTATAATGGCCGTGACAGTCGATGATGAGCGTCATGCAACTTTCCCCTCGATGTCATTCCCGCGAAAGCGGGAATCCATAGTATCCGTTTTCGAAGCACCCCCATGGACCCCCGCTTTCGCGGGGGTGACAACGAGGGCAGATAATTTCGCCTGAAGCCCTTCTGGCGGCACAAGACCCTGCGACCCGATCTGCCGCTGCCGCGCGATCGTACCGCGTGTCATGAGCGGCTCGATGCCGAGCGCCTCGAGTGTCTTGGCGGACTCTTCCATCTCAGCTGCGCGGCGCACGCCGTGCACCATCATGCGATCGAGCCGGTAATCAGCAAGTGCGGGCCATTCCGCGCCGAGCGAACCCAAAACCTCGTCCAGCACCCCTGCCCGTTCGCAGGCGAGAACGCATTCGGCGGTCAGCGCTTCCATGCCCTTGAAGATCACTGAACGGAGCATCTTGATCGTGGAGGCGCGGCCAACTTCGGTGCCGACAACGCGAACCTTGGTGAACCCGACATCCGAGAGCAGCGCTGCCCCCTGATCGGCATAAGGTCCTGAAACGAGCAGCGGCACGGCCATCCGCGCGGGATTTACCGGGGCCATGACTGCGACATCGACATATCGGCCGCCTGCCGCATCGATGACCGCTGCCGCCGCCCGCTTGGTGTCCGGCGCAACCGAATTCATGTCGAAGAAGAAAGCGTCCTGCGTAAAGGCCTCAGCCGCCGCCTGCGCCGCTGCGAGCGCCTGATCAGCCGTCACCACGCTGAACACGGCGTCAGCGCCCTTTAAGGCCTCTACCGTCGTTTCAGCGGCGATCACCCCGGCTTCATCATAACGTGCCAGAATCTCCGCGCGTGCCGCGCCATCGGTCTTCACGTCATAGGCGCGCGCCGACCAATCCCCCGCACGGGCAAAGGTGCTTCCGGCCTCTCCAAAGCCGATCAGGGACAGGGTGGACGTCATGGACCAATCTATAGAACATCTGCCCGCCTCCCTGCTCATCGGAAGCACGGAAGGGGTATAAGGAAAAGCGAATTATGATGCATGGGCGTGGAGCTCGTTGACGAAGGCCTGTTGCAGCAAAGTGGGCCGCCAATTGGCCCGCGTCGTCACGCCAATGTTGCGCACAAGGCTGGCCGGCGCCGCATGAAGCTGCTCAAGCCAGCCCGCCTCCAACTCTACCGAAACCTGATCGGGTGAGAGCAAGGTCAGGAAATCCGACTTGGTCAATATCTCCCGAATGGTAATCACCGAGCCGCACTCAATCGGCACAACAGGCGGCTCTATGCCGCCGCTCCGGAACATGATTTCCCATTGCGCACGCAATGGCGTGCCCGGCCCGGCCACGATCCAGGGATAATCGGCAAGATAAGGCAGAACCTGCCCATCCCGACTGTCTGCAATCTTGCGCACCAGCGGATGCCCTTTGCGGCCGATGATGACCGGGCGGTCGCGAAACAGCTGCACTTGGGCCAAATCCGGCCCCGACACCGTATCCCGCAACGCCCCGATCATCAGATCAATTTCCCCGTCGCGCAGCGGCTCAACCAGTTCGAGATAAGAGCCTTCCACGATCGAGAGCGAGACCTCCGGATGTTTGGCGTAAAAGGCGGCTGCTGCCGCGGGAAGCAATCGTGCACGAGACAAAGGCATGGCGCCGACGATGATCCGCCCTGTCTCCCGACCCCTTAGCCCTTCCAGTTCGGCAAGGCCCGCTTCAATCTCAGCACGCGCCAGCCGAAAAGCACGTGTTGTCCGCCGACCGGCACCTGTGAGGGCAACGCCCTTCCCCCGCCGTTCCAGCAAGGCCCGCTTGAGCGCAACCGACAGATCGTTGATCGCGCGGTGCAGCGACGGCTGCGACAGGCCGGACACAGCACTTGCCCCGGCATAGCTGCCGGCATCGGCAAAGGCGATCAGCGCGCGGAGCTGCGCCATTGTGACACGCGGGCTGGCGATGTGCGCCAATGCCCCTTCGATCCGTTCGGCCAGCGTGCGGGCGGCGGGCAGCGGGTCCATCCCCTCGGGCGTGCGTTCAAACAAGGGCTGGGCGAGCAACTGCTCCAGCCGGGCAATGCCCTGCGTGACGGCCGGTTGCGTCAGACTGACGGCGGCAGCGGCCCGGCTGACGCTGCCGCGCGCACAGATTTCTGCCGCGGCGCGCAGATGACGGAGGTTGAGCTGCCACAAGACCATGGTTGCCGTCTTAGCAAATTCTTATACCAGCTTGCCAGTTCCGATTATGGTTTAGATGGGCATCCGCTAGCACGGTGCCAAAGCAAACCAAGGAGTCCGTCATGACCGGTATCGTCGTCCAGAATATCGAACGCGCAGACCGGGCGGTGATCGCCGATCTGGAAAGCTGTGGCGTCTCGACCGTCCATGAAGCGCAGGGCCGCACCGGCCTGCTCGCAAGCTATATGCGCCCCATCTATGCCGGCGCGCGCATCGCCGGTTCTGCCGTCACCATCTCTGCCCCTCCCGGTGACAACTGGATGGTGCACGTTGCTATCGAGCAGCTGAAGGCCGGCGACATCCTCGTCATTGCGCCGACCAGCCCGTGCGAAGACGGTTATTTCGGCGACCTGCTTGCCACCTCGGCGCAGGCGCGCGGATGCAAGGGGCTCATCATCAACGCCGGTATCCGCGACGTGCGTGACCTGACGGAGATGAACTTCCCCGTCTGGTCCAAGGCGGTGTTCGCGCAAGGCACCATCAAGGCATCGCTCGGCTCGGTCAACGTGCCCGTCATCTGCGCGGCGGCGGCCATCAACCCCGGCGATGTGATTGTTGCCGATGATGACGGCGTGGTCGTCGTCCCGCGTGAAAAGGCCGCCGAAGTGGCCAATGCCGCCAAGGCCCGCGAAGCCAATGAAGCCGACAAGCGCGCACGTCTGGGCGCCGGTGAGCTTGGCCTCGACATGTACAAGATGCGCGAAAAGCTCGCCGAAATGGGCCTGAAATATGTCTGATCATTCCGCGCCCTGCATGTGGATGCGCGGTGGCACGTCTAAGGGCGGCTATTTCCTCAAGAGCGACCTGCCCGCCGATACAGCCGCGCGTGACGCGTTCCTGCTGGGCGTCATGGGCTCCCCCGACCCGCGCCAGATCGACGGCATGGGCGGCGCCGATCCGTTGACGAGCAAGGTCGCGGTCGTCTCCAAATCTGAACGTGATGGCATCGACATCGATTATCTGTTCCTGCAAGTCTTCGTCGATCAGGCGATTGTGACCGACGCGCAGAATTGCGGCAACATTCTTGCCGGCATCGGCCCGTTTGCCATTGAGCGCGGCCTTGTCGCGGCAACGGGTGACGAGACTCGCGTCGCCATCTTCATGGAGAATACAGGCCAGGTCGCAGTGGCTGCTGTGCAAACGCCGGGCGGTACCGTCACCTATGCCGGAGACGCCAAGATCGACGGCGTGCCGGGCAACCATGCCCCCATCCCGCTCGAGTTTCGCGACACGGCCGGGTCCAGCTGCGGCGCGCTGCTGCCCAGCGGCAATGCGGTGGATATCGTCAACGGTGTGCCCGTCACGCTGATCGACAATGGCATGCCCTGCGTCGTGATGAAGGCCACAGACGTCGGCATCACCGGCTATGAAGACCGCGACAGTCTGGACGCCAATATTGAGCTCAAGGCGAAGATCGAGGCGATCCGGCTGGCCGTGGGCGAACGGATGAACCTCGGTGACGTGACCGACAAATCCGTCCCCAAAATGATGCTCGTCGCCCCGCCCAAAAATGGCGGCGCCGTGACGGTCCGCAGTTTCATTCCGCACCGTGCCCATGCCACCATCGGCGTGCTGGGGGCGGTGAGCGTTGCCACAGCCTGCCTCATCCCGGGTTCCCCCGCAGCGGACGTGGCAGACATTCCGGAGGGCAGCCGCAAGACCCTGTCGGTTGAACACCCGACCGGTGAGATGAGCTGCGTGCTCGAACTCGATGACACGGGCGCGGTCAGGACTGCTGCCCTACTGCGCACGGCGCGCAAATTGATGGATGGAGTTGTTTTCGGATGAGCGATCGTATTGTTAGCTGGCACGCCAACCCGTCCAAGCCGCTCTATACGCCGCCGGCAGGCGCAATTGACGCTCATTGTCACGTCTTTGGCCCGATGGCGCAATTCCCGTTCAGCGCGAAGGCGAAGTATCTGCCGGAAGATGCCGGTCCCGACATGCTGTTCGCGCTGCGCGACCATCTCGGCTTTGCGCGCAACGTCATCGTGCAGGCCAGCTGCCACGGCACCGACAATGCCGCGACACTCGACGCCATTGCCAAGTCAGACGGCAAAGCGCGAGGCGTTGCCGTCGTTGACCCGGCAATCTCCGAGGCCGATCTTCAGGCGCTGCACGATGGCGGCATCCGCGGCATCCGCTTCAACTTCCTCAAGCGCCTCGTTGACGATGCCCCCAAGGACAAGTTCCTTAAGGTCGCCCAGCGCCTGCCCAAGGGCTGGCACGTCGTGATCTATTTCGAGGCCGACATATTGGAGGAGCTGCGCCCCTTTATGGACGCCATCCCCGTGCCACTTGTGATCGACCATATGGGCCGTCCCGATGTGCGTCAGGGACCCAACGGCGCCGATATGAAGGCCTTCCGCGCCTTTCTCGACAGCCGCAAGGATATATGGTTCAAGGCCACCTGCCCTGACCGGCTTGATGCCATCAAGGAAGGCGGCGCAGGCGATCCCTGGAACGCCTTTGCCCATGCCGTCGCGCCGCTGGTGGCGGATTATCAGGATCGCGTCCTGTGGGGCACCGATTGGCCGCACCCGAACATGGACACCGAAATCCCCGATGACGGGCATCTGGTCGACATGATCCCAAGGATCGCGCCGACGGAGGTGCTCCAACGGAAGTTGCTGATCGACAACCCCATGCGGCTCTATTGGCCGGAGGAGTTGGGCTAGGCCAATACCCGGTTTTCCACCCAGGCAATGATCTCCCGACGCCGGGTGCGATCGTCCAACACGTCAGCATCGATCCCCAACTGCCAGGCCGCCCCGGCGTCTTCCGGATGCGCGATCAACGTCCGCAGCTTTGCACAATAGGCATCTAGTTCCTCGCGATCCGCGAAAAAGTCCGGCCCGACCATGTCATCAGCATAAAGCGAATAGACCGCCAGCACCTGCTGCAGATCATATTCCGGGTGATATTGCACGGCCCAGACCTGCGTCTTGCCGAGCGGAATGACAGCGGCCTGAATCTCGCTGTGCGCGTTGGACGCCAGCAAGGTTGATCCTTCGGGCAGGCGCAGCACTTCGTCATAATGGATGCAGGGCGCGTCAAACACCGGCGGCTTGTGCACAAACATCGGGTGGCCCCTGCCCGCCTCTGTCGGCATGATCTTGCGCGCGAAACCGACTTCCTTGCCTTTGGGGTGGTATCGCACTTCGCCACCGCCGGCCATCGCCGCGATCTGGAGCCCCCAGCAGCTACCGAACACGGGCAAGCCGGCCTCTGCGGCCTGTTTCAGCACCTCGATCTGGTTGGCGACGGCAAAGTCGGTGTCATAGGCATGGAGCGCGGAGCCCGACACGACGAAGCCGTCGTAATCGCTGAAATCACGCCCATCCGGGATCGCCCAATCGGGGTCTGCGGCGTTGACGACATCAATCGCGATCTCGGGGAAATGCGCCTTGATCGACAGTGCGTAAATTTCGCTGGAGGTACGGATGCCAAGCGAACGCGCCCGGGCGCGACGCTCGGCAACATTGCCTTCCATCAAAAGCAATCTGGTCATGCTGAAAGGCTTATCGCCCTCCGGCCACAAGCGAAAGCCCTAGAAGCTGGTGCCGATCGTCACGCCATAGGTGCGCGGTGTGCCCCATTGCTTGTAATCGAAGCCAAAGCCCGACAGGTCGATGCCTGCCGTCGTGTAGAACTTCTGGCCCAGATTGCGTCCCCAGAGCGCGGCATTCCAGCGCCCGTCCGCCGAGGTCCAGTCCAAATGGGCGTTGAACAGCGCATATCCACGCTGCTTCAACCGCTCAACATTCATGATCTCAAAAAACTGGCTGGAGGCATAGCTGCCGCTGCCCGACAGGACGAGTTTTCCGCTGTCATTATCCATAAGCTTCAGATCAATGCCGCCGGTCATACTGAACGAGGGTGCTGTCGGCAGTTTTTTACCGGCAATGTTAATGCCGCTGATCACGCCGCGCTCAACCTTGGAATTGAGAAAGCCAAGGCCCGTTCGCAAAGTGAGCGCACTATTGGCTTCCCAGCTCAATTCCGCTTCTGCGCCGTAAATGCGGGATTCGGGGATGTTGATCAGTTTCGCCGCCGCTGTTGCCGGGTCGACACTGATGAACTGCTGATTGTGATAATCATAATAGAAGCCCGCGATGTTGAGCGTCGCCGCTTTGTCCGCAAACTGGCTCTTTAGGCCAATTTCATAGGCATTGATCGTTTCAGACCCTGCAGACCCTGCTTCAGCAGGTGCAAAAAACGCCTGCGCGTTGAACGAGGGAGAGCGGTAGCCGCGGCTGAACGTGGCATAGGCCAGCACATCATCCGACAGGCGATAGTCGAGACCTGCCTTACCGGAGAGGTTGCTGGTCGCGTAAGACAGGTTCGTCAGCGGAATGGGCGTGTCGACGACATCACCATTCAGCGCAGTCGCGACGGACGTTAGATCCGACTGACGCCCCGTGTCGCGCGTCCAGCGAAGCCCGGCACGCAGCGTCAGCGCATCGCCCGCTTCAAAGCTTGCGTCGCCATAGACTGCAAAGCTCTTTTTCTTCTGGTCAAAGCGGTTGGTGAAGACACAGCTCAAAGGAAGGGCAGCCGCGCAGTCTGCGCCGGTAATGCCCGGCACGCCATCGCTATCCGTGTCCGCGAAGATGTATGTCGCGTTGGAATTGAACACCTTCTCATGGCTGAAATAGCCGCCGAGGATGAAATTGGCCGGGCCGTCTAGATCTGACGTCAGGCGCAAATCCTGCGTCCATTGCGTCGCCTTGGCATCGTAGGAGACTTCAAAGACGCGCAGGTCCTGACCATCGGTGTCTTCAAACAGGAACAGCTTGCCCTTGTCGAAAGACGTGATGCTGGTCAGCGTGAGCGCATCTGACAGGTCAATATTGCCCGTCAGAGACACCGCCGTCGTGCGCGCGGTCCGGCGGATATCGGAAAGGTTGGAGCGGATCTGGTATGTCGAAAGCCCCGCGCGGTTGGTCGCCAATGGTTCTGCGTAAATGCCGTAATTGCGGGGATTTTGATAGCTGTGTGCCACCCGCAGGACGAAGCTTGCGCCGTCGCTCGGCTCAACCAGCAGGCTTCCGCGCACGGCAAACTCGCGCACCGAATTCAGATCCGGCTGGCCGGGCGTCTGGTTGTCCAGCCAACCATCGGCGCGTGTGAACGTGCCCGCGACCCGAACAGCAGCCTTATCCACCAAAGGCGCGTTGACGGCGCCGTTCAGGTCGATGCGGCCATAATTGCCATAGCCGACTGCAGCCGATCCGCTGAACTCGCCCAGTTTGGCGGTCTTGGTGATGATGTTGATGGCGCCGCCGGTTGTATTCTTGCCATAGAGCGTCCCCTGCGGGCCGCGCAGCACTTCAATCCGGTCGATGTCGAACATCGTCGCGCCGAGCAGCGCGAAGCTGCCCTTGTAAACCTCGTCATAATAGGTTGCGACGGGGCTCGATTGATTGAGGCTGTAGTCATACATCGACACGCCGCGCAGCGAGAAGATCGGTGTGTTATCCCCCACAGTGGTGTTCATCTGCAAATTGGGGACGATCTGTGCGATGTCTTCAGCCTGCGTCACATGGCTGGCGGCCAGGCTGTCGCCCGAAACTGTGGAAACGGCGATCGGCACATCCTGAAGGCGTTCGGCACGCTTGTTGGCGGTGACGACGATGTCGGTGGCCTCACCCCCATCTTCTGCGAAGCTTGCGGACGGAAAGGCCGCACAAGCTGCGGCGACAGCGAAGGCCGATGAACGGGCGAAACGAGTGATCAAGAACATCCTCCAAACATCGACGGTTGGCGCCGCCGAAGGGGCGCGCAACGGGCGCTTACAGGTGCCCTATCGCTGAAGAAGGGTTAACAAATCTTAACTGAAAGGCCCCACCTATCCCCTTGAACGGACGGAAAGTGCCAAAATGTAGAACTATCTAAACCGGAGCGGTCAATCTTCTCGTCAATTCGGAGACAATCAAGGATTGAGGCCGAGAAGCGCCCTGTCCATGGCCCCTGCCCAACCGGCAAGTCGTGACGCCCGCACGGGCTCTGCGAGCGCGGGATCAAAACGTTCCACAGTGCCACGCATGATAGCAGCCTCCTCCAGCCCGCGATACAGGCCTGACCCGACGGCTGCGAGCATCGCGGCACCCAATGCCGTCGTTTCTACAAAGGCAGGACGCTCCACAGGCAGACCAAGCATGTCGGCAAGATCCTGCACCATCCAGTCATTTGCAGCCATCCCGCCATCCACGCGGAGTTCGGACCAATGGGCACCATCCGCCACAAAGGCGGTCAACAGATCATGCGTCTGATAGGCCATAGCCTCCAGCGCCGCACGAGCCACATGGGCCTTTTCAGTCGAAAAGCTCAACCCGTCGATCAATCCGCGTGCAGCGGGTGACCAATGGGGAGCGCCCAGCCCGGACAAAGCCGGCACGACGTATACACCGCCTGTATCTTGCACGCTGCGCGCAAGGGCTTCTGTTTCCTCGGCTGAGGACAGCAGGCCCAAACCGTCGCGCAGCCATTTGACGAGGCTTCCCGCGACAAAGACAGAGCCTTCGAGTGCATAGGTGCGTTGCCCGCCCAGCTGCCACAAGACGGTCGACAGCAACCGGTTACGCGACGTGGGGACGACATTGCCCGTATTCGTCAACACAAAGGCGCCTGTGCCGTATGTCGCCTTTGTCTGGCCCACAGCAAAGCAACCCTGCCCGATGGTGGCGGCCTGTTGGTCCCCCGCGACGCCGGTAATCGCAATGGCACCGCCGAAGTGTTCCGGCAGACACGTCGCGATGGGGCCAGCGCAATCGACGATTTCGGCGAGGAGTGATTTCGGCACGCCGAAAATGTCCAGCAACCCGTCATCCCAGGCGCCGCTGCCCAAAGACATGAGCGACGTGCGGGCCGCATTGGTTGCATCACTGACATGCAAGCCGCCGCTCAGGCGGAAGATGAGGTAGCTCTCGATGGTCCCGACCGCAAGATTGGGGCCCGCATCCTCCAGTTGCGGCCAGTTCTTCAAAGCCCAGCTGATCTTGCTGGCCGAAAAATAGGGATCGAGCAGCAGACCAGCTTTGGCCTGCACCTGCGATTCCAGACCATCTTCCTTCAACGCGGCACACATACCGGCCGTGCGGCGGTCCTGCCAGACGATGGCCGGGGCCAGCGGTTCGCCCGTGCGCTTGTCCCAGAATACGATGGTCTCGCGCTGGTTGGTAATGCCGATGGCCGCTATGGCATCCGCGCCGCCCGCGCTGGCCACCATTTCCTGTACGCAGGCGAGTGTCTTTTCCCAGATTTCCGCAGCATCATGCTCAACAAGCCCGGGCGCCGGATAGAATTGCGTCAACGGCGCCTGTGCCGACCCAAGGCACGTTCCGTCCGGCGCAAACAGCATAGCGCGCGTCGATGTTGTGCCTTCGTCGATAACCAGAATCCGGTCGCCCATGTCATCCCATCCCCAATGTTTTCCTAGCGAGCATGGCTAATGGATCGTCCGCTCCAGTGCAATTCCGGACGTCCAACGAAAAAGGGCGCGCCAAAGGCACGCCCCTTCGTTCACTCAGGAGAGCAAAATTAGCCGACGATTTCTTCAGGCTTGAAGAAGTAAGCGATTTCGATCGCTGCGTTCTCGTCCGAATCCGACCCATGCACCGAGTTCGCTTCGATGGATTCGGCCAGTTCCTTGCGGATCGTGCCGGCATCGGCGTTCTCAGGGTTGGTGGCGCCCATGATGTCGCGGTTACGCTGAACGGCGTTATCGCCTTCCAGAACCTGCACGACGACAGGACCCGAGATCATGAATGAAACCAAGTCATTGAAAAACGGGCGTTCGCTGTGAACGGCATAAAAGCCTTCAGCCTGTTCCTTGGTCATCTGGATGCGCTTCGAAGCCACGACGCGAAGGCCTGCGTCTTCCAGCATCTTGGTGACAGCGCCGGTCAGGTTGCGGCGTGTGGCATCGGGCTTGATGATCGAAAAGGTGCGATTGGCGGCCATGGCTGGTCGTCTCCATTAAAAAGAAAGGGATAGCTGAATGGCGGCGCCTCTAGCTGTTGCGCCTGTCCGCTGCAAGGGCGTTTCGGCTCAAGGACCTTCAATCCAACGCCCTTCGTCAGTCTGTTTCCAATATCGCCGCTCAAAAGCTTCGGTGTTGATGGCCCGCCAGGCAGAGCGGGCATTGTCGAGCGTGTCCGCATCGAAGAAATAGAAAATGCGCGCGGTGTCGGCCGCCGGTTCCCGCCAGACGCCATCGACATAGGCCAGATTGGCATAGGTGGCGGGCCGATCATTCGGGCAGGTTAGCAGAACCGGTTGCGCGCCTTCCCGCCCATGCGGCAGGAAGCTGTCCGGCCGATACGACCACAAAGCACGGTCCAGCCGATCCAGAAAATCCGGATCATCCGCCAAAATTTCCAATTGATCCCCACCCGCGAGAACGCGCTCTGCAATTGCAGGCAAGGCGCGGTCCAACGGGGTGCGGGTCAGATAGTAGAAATCAGCCTTCAAAATTGTCCGCCACGAACCGGTCAAGCAGACGCACACCAAAGCCGGTTGCGCCCTTATCCCAAACGGCGCCGGGCTTGGAGGCCCAGACCATGCCGGCAATATCAAGATGCGCCCATTTCACGCCGTCATTGACGAAACGCTGCAGGAACTGCGCCGCCGTGATTGATCCGCCTTCGCGGGGGCCGACGTTTTTGATGTCGGCAATCGGGCTGTCGATGAGCTTGTCATAGGCCGCACTCAGCGGGAAGCGCCACAGCGGGTCACCCGCTGCCTTACCGGCCGATGTCAGCTTATCGGCAAGGCCATCATCGTTGGTGAAAAGCCCGCCATATTCGTGACCAAGCGAAATGATGATCGCGCCCGTCAGCGTGGCAAGATCAACCATATAGTCCGGGCTATATTTCTTTTGCACCCAGGTCATTGCGTCACACAGAACGAGGCGGCCTTCCGCGTCGGTGTTGATGACCTCAATGGTCTGGCCCGACATCGACGTCACGACATCGCCCGGGCGCTGCGCATTGCCATCGGGCATATTTTCAACCAGGCCGCAAATGCCGACGACGTACGCCTTTGACTTGCGTGCCGCGAGCGTGAGCATGGCACCAGCCACCGCACCAGCGCCGCCCATATCCCACTTCATGTCTTCCATGCCGCCCGGCGGCTTCAGGGAAATACCGCCAGTATCGAACGTCACGCCCTTGCCGACGAGCACAACCGGCTTGGCCTGCGCGCCCGCAGACCCATCCCACTTCATGACAAGCAGCTTGGGTTCACGGACCGAGCCCTGCGCCACACCAAGCAACGCACCCATGCCGGCCGCCGCCATTTCGTCTCGGCCCAGCACTTCAATCTCAATGCCGAATTCCTTGAGGCGCGCGCAGCGCTCTACGAAAGTTGCCGGATAGATAATGTTTGCAGGCTCGGTCACCAGTTCACGGGTCAGGGAAACCCCCTCTAAGATGGCGGACTGATGCGCCCATGCGCCTTCAATGCCTTCCGGTGCGCCGACGATGATAACTTCGGCCAATGTCGGTTTCTGCTTTTCGGGCAGCTTGGTGCGGTAGGTGTCATAACGCCAGCCGCGCAGCACGGCGCCAGCACCAAGGCGGGCAACGGCCTTAGCCGATGGTTTGATCGCAAGGCCGGTCAGATCAACGGCAACCTGCGTTTCACCGGATGTCAGCAAGCGAGCGGAAATAGCGGCGCCAGCCTTTTCAAAATCCTCTTCGCTCGACTGGCCGACACCGACAAGAAGAAGGCGCTGTGCGCCGCTTGCGTGCGCGACATGATGCTCCGACACCGCGCCCGCTTCACCTTCAAAGCGGCTCGCCGCAGCGGCAGCACGGATGAGCGTGGCATCGCCGGGGACCGCTGTTGCAGCGAGCGCATCCTTGGGCACAAGCACCACAACACAGTGCGAACCTTCTGGAAGGGCCGCGGCGAAACGAACTTTGATCATATCGGGTCCTGACAATTTATATTCAATTGAATCGATTCGGGATGTCGTTTGTTAGCGACACGGAAAGGGGCCGCATAGCGGCACACCTGCGAGGTGATTGCAGGATGTTAAGGACAGTGCGATAGGCGCGATTGGAATCGGAAGACAGCCACACGTGAAATTTGCCCGAAAACTGTTGCTTGCCGTCGCTGCTGCGAAGCTGACCGCTGTGGTGCCCGCCATCGCGCAGACCGCTGTTGCAGATCCTGCGGACCAAGTTGAAATCAACTTCGCGGCCGATCAACTCGATTATGACGAGAATGCAGACATCGTCACCGCCAATGGCGATGTGCAGATGACGCGCGACGGCAACCGCGTGCGGGCCGACCGGATTATCTGGAACCGGAAAACCGGCGCAGTTCGCGCTGAGGGTAACGTGATTGTCCGCGGGGCCGAGGGTGATCTGGCCTATGGCGACAGCGTTGAACTGAAGGATACGCTGCGCGATGGCGTTGTCGAAAACCTGCTGATCGTCCTGAATGATGGCGGCCGCCTCGCCGCCAATAGCGGCGCGCGCAAAGATGGTGTGTCGACGCTGGAGCGCGCCGTTTACTCGCCCTGCCGCGTGGTGAACGATGAAGGCTGCCCCAAAGAGCCGATCTGGAAAATCACAGCACTGCGCGTCACCCACAATCCTGTAAAAAACCGCATCAGTTACAAAAATGCGCGGTTGGAACTCCTCGGTGTCCCCGTGCTCGCTCTGCCTGCTTTGTCCCATCCGGCAGATGACCGTGGCGGGACAGGTTTCCTGATCCCCAATATCCAATATACCAAGAATAACGGGCTGGAAGTCGCAACACCATTCTACATCCTGTTCGGGTCCAACCGGGATTTGACGCTGACGCCGCACATCTTCTCTGATGTCGCGCCTCTCTTGCAAGCCGATTACCGGCATTTGACAAGCAAGGGTGCCTACCAAATCAGCGGCTATGGAACCTATGGCAGACGCCTGAGCCCGAGCAATCCAACCCTTCCCGCTTTTCAGGATTTTCGCGGCTATCTGGAAGGCAGTGGTCGATTTCAGCTGAACGAGCGTTGGAGCCTGAGTGGGTCCGCCCGCGTCGCAAGCGACCGGACGTTCCTGCGGCGCTACGACATTTCCCGCGATGACCGGCTGCGCTCCACCGTCGATCTGGAGCGGATGACCCGCACTAGTTATTTGTCCATTCAGGGTTGGGCCTTCCAGACGCTGCGCACTGGAGAAATCCAAGGGCAGTTTCCTGTCGCTTTGCCGCTGATCGACTGGCGCAAGCGCATGGCCGATCCGTTGGCCGGCGGGCAGATTGAATTGCAATTGAACAGCCTGTCGCTGGTCCGGTCTGCCGGGCAAGACACGCAGCGCGCCTTTGCAGGAGCCCGGTGGGATCTGCGCCGCATCACCTCAGGTGGTCAGGAAGTGAAGTTGACGGCCTATGGCCGCGCAGATGCCTATCATACCGATGACATCTTAAGCACACCCACGGTTTACTATCGCGGTCAGGAAGGGTGGACAGGCCGCGCCATTGGCGCCGTTGCAGCCGAAGTTCGCTGGCCGCTTGTTGGTGCCCTGTTTGGCGGCCAGCAAAAGCTTACGCCGCGGTTCCAAGTTGTTGGCACACCGCGCACGGCAAATCTCAGAGTTCCCAACGAAGACGCACGTGCCGTCGATCTGGAAGACAGCAACCTTTTCGCGCTGAACCGGTTCGCAGGCTATGACCGCTGGGAAGACAGCTCCCGCGTAACTTACGGTGTGGATTGGGCATGGGACGCACCTGGTCTGAGGGTGGATGCCAATGTTGGTCAAAGCTATCGCCTGACATCCAGGCTAACACCCTTCCCTGACGGCACCGGTCTTTATGGGCGTACGTCGGACATCGTTGGCCGAACGAACGTTCGGTTCAAAAACTACATTAGTTTCACGCACCGCTATCGTCTCGACAAGGATAGTCTGGGTATCCGTCGCAACGAAATTGATGCGACCGTGGGCAACACAAAAACCTACGCCTCGATTGGCTATCTTCGCTTGAACCGGGACATTGGACCGCAGCTTGAGGATTTGAGAGATCGTGAGGAAGTCCGCCTTGGCGGTCGCCTGCAGTTTGCGCGTTATTGGTCGCTCTTTGGATCCACCATTATCGATATGACCGGCCGCAGAGAGGATCCCGCGTCGCTGGCGGACGGCTATGAACCGGTTCGTCATCGGATTGGCCTGACTTATGAAGATGATTGTCTGACATTTGGCTTCACTTGGCGGCGCGATTACGACGCACAAGGAGACGCGTTGCGGGGCAACACCTTCCAATTGCGGCTATCCTTCCGCAATCTTGGCCGCTAGAGAACCCACACTTGCTAAGGCTGCGTTCAGCACTTGATAGGCATTGGGGCCACGCCATGTTTGGCGTGTGAGGGATTAGGACGAGAATGACGAACACGTATCGCAAGATTTTGGCCGCCACTCTTTTAGCGGGTTCGGCGAGTGCAGCATTGCTGGCGCAAACCGTATCGGATCAAGCCGCCGCCCCGAGTGTCAGCCTCAATCTGCCCGCGACGATCAACACGATCGGGAAGTTCGACCCGCAGGTCCGCAAGGCGACGGCCATCGTCAACGGCGATGTCATTACCGGCACCGATGTCGACCAGCGCCTTGCGCTCGTGATTTTGGCCAATAGCGGCCGCGTTTCGGATGAAGAGCGGGATCGGCTACGCGTGCAGGTCCTTCGCAATCTCATCGACGAGTCACTGCAGATCCAAGAGGCCAAGGCCAACGAAATATCGATCAGCCGCGAGGAAGTGAACCAGAGCTTCGCGCGCGTTGCTGCCAACTTCAAACGCTCGGTTGATGGCTTCAACCAATATCTGCGTGAGCAGGGGTCGTCTGACCGCACCATGAAGCGCCAGATTGAAGGCGAACTCGCCTGGAGCCGCCTGCTGCGCCGCAAGGTTGAGCCATTCGTCAACGTCAGCGACGAAGAGGTGAAGCAGATTGCCGATCGCCTGACCGCTTCCAAGGGCACATCCGAATATCGCGTGGGGGAAATCTACCTGTCTGCCACGCCGGAAAATGCGCAGGAAGTTTTCAACAACGGCCGTCGCATCATTGAACAGATCCGTCAGGGCGGATCGTTCCAAGCCTATGCCCGCCAGTTTTCCGAAGCCTCAACAGCGGCCGTGGGCGGCGACCTTGGCTGGATCCGTCCCGCTCAATTGCCCGACTCGCTGGCGCAGGCCGTGCAGGAAATCCAGATCGGCCAGATTGCTGGACCTATTGAAGTGCCCGGCGGCTTTTCAATCCTCTATTTGACCGACAGCCGAAAGGTCCTTGTCGCCAACCCGCGCGACGCCGTCCTTAGCCTGCGTCAGATCACGATCAGCTTCCCAGCCACCGACACCGACGCACAGATCAAGTCCAAGGCTGAAGCCTTTGGCAAGGCGGCGCAGGCCATGCAGGGCTGTGGCGGTGCCGACGTGCTGGCGAAGACAGTCAACGCCGATGTCGTGGACAATGACCAGATCCGCGTACGTGATCTGCCCGCAGCCCTTCAGGACATTCTTCTCGGCCTTCAGGTCGGCCAAGTGACGCCACCCTTTGGATCGCGGGCAGATGGCGTGCGTGTTCTGGCCTTGTGTGGTCGTGATGATCCGCAGTCGGCAGACGGTCCCTCACCTGACGCGATTGAAAACCAGCTGCGCGACGAACGCATCAACCGTCGTGCGCAAATCTACCTGCGCGATCTTCGCCGCGATGCCATCATCGATTATCGCTGATTATCCGCATTATGGAGCCACTGGCCGTCACATTAGGGGACCCGGCCGGGATCGGGCCTGAGATTGTCGGCAAGGCTTGGGCCGAACGCAAGGCGCATGATCTACCCTGCTTTTTCGCAGTGGGGGATGAACGTGCGCTCTGCAATGTCTGGTCCGGCCCGATCAAGCTGATCTCCACCCCATCAGAGGCGCGCGCCGCCTTTGACGATGCCCTCCCGCTCATCAACGTGCATGATGGCGGCGATACAGTGCCCGGATCCCCGACATTGGAAGGCGCGCGCTGTGCGCTCGATACGTTGGGGCTGGCCATCGGTATTGCGCAATCCGGACAGGCCGCAGCGCTCGTCACAGGCCCCGTTTCCAAAAAGAAACTGCAGGAAGTGGGCTTCACCCATCCTGGGCAAACCGAATTCATTGCCGAGCGTTGCGGTGTATCCGCTTCGAATGCGGCGATGATGCTTGCCGGGCCCGGCTTGCGGGTAATCCCCATCACCATCCACATCGCGCTGGCCGAAGTGCCAACTGCTTTAACGACGGAGCTGATTGTCAGCCGCGGGCGCGTTGCTGCCAAAGGCCTCATCAAGGATTTTGGTATTGAAGCGCCGCGCATCGCCGTGGCTGGGCTAAATCCCCATGCCGGCGAACAAGGCTCTATGGGCGATGAGGAAGCGACCATCATCATGCCTGCCATAGAGCAGCTGCGCGCAGATGGGCTTGATGTCATGGGCCCCATTGCCCCTGACGCGCTCTTCACCCCCCATATGCGCGACAAATATGATCTGGCGCTCTGCATGTACCATGATCAGGCTTTGATCCCTCTCAAGGCTCTGTGCTTCGATGACGGTGTCAACATGACTTTGGGCCTGCCCATTATCCGCACCTCACCCGATCACGGCACGGCTTATGACATCGCGGGCAAGGACATGGCCCATCCCGGCGCCATGATCGCCGCCATCCGCATGGCAGCGCTGGCCGCATCGCATCGCCGCAGCAAGGCCGCGTGACGCCCAATCTGCCCCCTCTGCGTGAAGTCATCGCGCGCCACGGGCTCGCGGCGAGCAAGGCGCTCGGCCAAAACTTCCTGCTCGATGGCCAATTGTTGGACCGGATCGCGGCTGTCCCCGGCAATCTGACGGGGGAGACAGTCTATGAAGTCGGCCCCGGCCCCGGCGGCCTGACACGTGCTCTTCTCAAGGCGGGCGCCAAAGTCGTCGCTGTCGAACGCGACCGCCGCTGCCTGCCGGCACTCGAAGAACTCTCGCAGGCGTTTCCCGGCATGTTGACCGTGCGGGAAGACGATGCGCTTGCCATTGCCCTGCCCGATGTCCTGCCAGATGGCGGCCATATCGCCTCCAACCTTCCCTACAATGTCGGCACAGCTTTGCTCGTGCAGTGGCTCACAGGCGAGGATTGGCCACCGCGTTGGAAGAGCCTGACGCTTATGTTTCAGCGGGAAGTGGCGGATCGGATTGTCGCGGAGCCCGGCACCTCCGCTTATGGTCGCCTGTCGATCCTTACCCAGTGGCGGACGACGGCACGCATGGCCATGCCAGTGCACAGGTCTGCTTTTACGCCGCCACCAAAGGTGATGTCGGCTGTGGTGCATATCACCCCTAAGGAGGCGCCAGAGGGCGTTTCTCCCAAGGCCATGGAGCAACTGACTGCAGCGGCCTTTGGTCAACGCCGCAAAATGCTGCGCCAGAGTCTTAAGGGCCTGCCGGGTGCGCTCGATTGTCTGGAGGCTTGCGGGATCGCGAGCGACCGCCGCGCAGAAACGGTATCAGTCGAAGAATTCGTCGAACTTAGCCGCGCGTTTAGTCTGCTTTCTTCTCGTCCGCAGCGCTAACCGACGGCGTGGGTGCAACCGCCTGCGCCGACACGATGGCTTGGGTTGACCCCTTTTCAATCGCACTGGCAAGGCGTGTCTGTTCTGGGCACGCATTCATGCAGATCTTCTGGATACGCGCGAGGTTTTCCTTCGCGCGCGTCACGGCGCCCTTTTGGACGAGCGCTTCACCCTGACCGGCAAGCGCGATAATGTCGTTGGGCTCAATCAGCAGCGCTTCCCGATAGAGGCGGATGGCCTTACCCGGCAGACCCTGCTTGCGCGCAACAGAGGCGAGTTCAACATAGGCCGCCCGGTTGCGCGGATCGACAGCAAGTGCTGTTTCCAGCGAGTCATTCGCCTGTTCCAGACGACCCGCCGCTGCATCGGTTATGGCCGCCTTCGTGAGCGACATCGACAATGGATTAATCTGATCATCCGCAATGCGTTTTCCAAAGCTCACGGAGGAGACAGTCGCGAGCGCGAGGGACAATGCTACAGCCGGTGCGACAAAGCGCATAATCTTCTCCAAGGCGTCAGTTACGGTCATGGCTAGCAACTTCTTGCCAGCCGTGCGACAAAAAATCCATCGGTCGCATCGTGGAACGGCGTTAACAGGCGGCCTGCACCAGACGGTCGTCCGGTATCCGGCAAAATGCCTTCGGCGCGGAAGCCGGCATGGCGCTGCATAAACGCTTCAATCTGCTCTGCCCCTTCGCGCGCAAAGAGCGAGCAGACAGCGTAGACGATCACCCCGCCCGGCTTCACAAGCTGCGCCGCAATGTCCAGAACCTGCCGTTGCAATGCCTCCGTCCGCGCGAGGCGTTCGGGCGTCAACCGCCAGCGCAGTTCGGGATTGCGCCGCCAGGTCCCGCTGCCAGAACAAGGCGCATCGACCAGCACGATATCGGCCTGCGACCGAAGGTCTTCGAGCGCCTCCATTTCGCGCGCCGGATTGAGCAAGCGGAGTTCGACCTCAGCCCCGGCACGTTCTGCACGCTTGGGCAATTGCTGGAGGCGTGTCCGATCCGTGTCGCAAACAATGAGCCGCCCAGCCCCCGCCATATCCGCGGCCAGTGCCAGCGTCTTCCCTCCAGCACCGGCGCAAAGATCGACCACGATTGCGGCCCCTGCCGCTTGGGTCACCAAAGATATCAACTGGCTGCCCGCATCCTGCACTTCAATGAGGCCAGTCTGATAAGCGTCGTCCGCCTCCACATCGACAGGTGAAGCAAGGCGCAACCCTTGTGATGTGTGCGCAATGGGCACAGCATCAGGATAGAGCTTCAAAACATCGTCACGCGTCGTCATCAGCGCATTGGCCCGCAAATCCAGCGGCGCACGCTCCAGCAACGCATTGAGTTCTGCACCTTCGATCAACGGTACAAACGCATCCCGCATCCAGGGGGCAACAGCTGTGGGGACGTCGGCGGCCTCACCGTCGCTGGCAGCCTGTGGCCCATAGTTGCTGGCGCCGAACTGTGCGGTCAGATCAGGATCACTGAGGCCAAGCACCCCTGCCCGACCCGAGGCTGGCCGCTGCCCATGGGCGCGGATAACGCGGTAGACGAGATCACGGATCGCGCGCCGATCTTTTGAGCCCGCATAGCGCCGTTCCCGAAAGCCTTTAGCCAAGATGACGTCTGCTGAGGGACCATTGTCCCGCGCCGATGCAAGGATGGCATCCAGCAGCTCAATGGCCGTCTGGACGCGCGCTGCGGGGTTCATAAGCTGACAAAGGCTCCCGCGTCAGCCACGCGTGGGGTAGTTCGGGGCTTCGCGGGTGATCGTCACATCATGCACATGGCTTTCGCGCAGGCCTGCATTGGTGATGCGAACGAAACGCGCGCGCTCCTGCAAATCAGGGATCGTCCGTGATCCGGTATAGCCCATGGCGGCCTTCACGCCGCCCACCAGCTGGTGGATCACATCGCGCGCCGGGCCCTTGAATGCCACTTGTCCTTCAATGCCTTCCGGCACGAGCTTCAGCTGATCCTTGATGTCCTGCTGGAAGTAACGGTCTGCCGAACCACGCGCCATGGCGCCGACCGAGCCCATGCCACGATAAGATTTATAGGCGCGGCCCTGATAGAGGAAGGTTTCCCCAGGTGCCTCTTCCGTCCCCGCAAGCAGCGATCCGACCATCACGCTGGAGGCACCGGCGGCCAATGCCTTGGCGACGTCGCCCGATGTGCGTAGACCGCCATCGGCGATAACCGGCACACCCGACTTTGCGGCTTCCGCTGCGGACTCCATGATCGCCGTCAACTGTGGGACACCAACGCCTGCAACAACACGGGTCGTGCAGATTGAACCTGGTCCAATGCCAACCTTCACGCCGTCCGCACCTGCATCAATCAGCGCGCGTGTCGCTTCTGCTGTGGCGACGTTCCCGGCAATGATTTGGACCGTGCTGGACAATTTCTTCACGCGTTCCACCGCCAGCGAAACCATCTTGGAATGGCCATGCGCGGTATCAATCACGATCAGGTCGCATTCGGCATCAATCAACGCTTGCGTGCGTTCAAAGCCCGCATCACCGACCGTCGTCGCTGCTGCCACGCGGAGACGGCCCGCGGCGTCCTTCGTGGCGTTAGGATAGGTCACAGCCTTATCCATATCCTTGACCGTGATGAGGCCCACGCAATGGAAGGCCTTGTCGACGACCAGCAGCTTTTCGATACGGTGTGTATGCAGCAAACGGCGGGCTTCATCCTGACTGACGCCTGTGCTCACGGTCACAAGGTTCTCATGCGTCATCAGTTCAGCAACCGGCTGGCTGGGATTCTCAGCAAAACGCACGTCGCGGTTGGTGAGAATACCCACCAGACGCCCGCCTGCTTCCACAACCGGAATGCCAGAGATGTGATGCGCGGCCATCAGCGCCTTGGCCTGCGCCAAAGTCGCGGTCGGCTCAATCGTAATCGGGTTGACCACCATCCCGGATTCAAAGCGCTTCACCTGACGGACGGCGTTGCACTGCTCCTCGATGGACAGGTTCCTGTGCAGGACGCCCAAGCCGCCCAGCTGCGCCATGACGATCGCCATGTCGGCTTCGGTTACAGTATCCATGGCGGAAGACAAGATCGGGATGTTGAGTGTGATGTCGCGCGAAATCTGGGTCCGCGTATCCGCCTGGCTCGGTAAGACGTCTGAATCGCGCGGCTGCAGCAGCACGTCGTCGAATGTCAGGCCAAGAGGAATTTCAATTGCCACAGTCATGTTCCCGTTTGAGTCGTGGCGGCCCATGTAACCAAGCAGGGCGAAGCGCGCTAGGGCCGAATGCACAGCCCTAAGCGCCTCTGTTAGGTTAGGCTGCCAGTTCTTCCGACGTCAGATCATAGAGATATTCCGCCCCCGATGTCACCGATGAGGCAAGCCCCATCGCTTCACCCACCATGTGTGCCAGATAATAGCGCGCCGTCACGACCTTTGCCCGCAGGAAGGCCGGATCGCCTTCACCACGCTCCAGCAACTCGGCCGCAATGCGTGCCTGCCGCTCCATCAACCAGCCACAGGTCATGACCGATACCATCGTCAGATAAGGGTAGCTCGCGGCCAGCCGGTCATCGATGTCAGCCTCCAACAGAATGGCCGTCAATTGCTCGACCAAATTGGTCAGGGCGATCAACCGCTCATCTTCTGCCTCAGCCCGGACATCGGCGATGAGCGCCGCCATGCCGGTGCCGCCGTCGCCTGTCAGCTTGCGCCCGACAAGATCTGCGGCCTGAATACCGTTTGTGCCTTCATAGATGGGCGCAATGCGGGCATCACGATAATGCTGGGCTGCACCCGTTTCCTCGATGAAGCCCATGCCGCCATGCACCTGAATGCCAAGGCTGGCGACTTCGCAGCCAATGTCGGTGCCGTACGCCTTGGCGAGCGGCGTCAACAGGTCCACCCGCGTGCGGGCGCCCTCCATGCCCAGACGCGACCGGTCCACGTTACTGGCGGCGAGATAAAGCAATGCGCGCGCCGCCTCTGTCAGCGCCTTCATGCGCAGCAACATGCGGCGCACATCGGGATGTTCAATGATCGCCACCGACTTTCCACCGGAATCTGGACGGGCTGACTGGATACGGTCCTTGGCGTAACCAACTGCCTGTTGCGTTGCGCGCTCGGCAATCTGGACACCCTGCAGGCCGACATTGAGCCGCGCATTGTTCATCATCGTGAACATCGCGCGCATCCCACCCATTTCCGGCCCGATCAGCCAGCCATGGCAATCATCATTATCACCATAGGACATCACGCACGTGGGCGAGCTGTGAATGCCGAGCTTATGCTCAATCGACACGCAACGGACGTCATTCCGGCTGCCGTCAGGACGGACCTTGGGAACGAGGAACAACGAAATACCCTTGGTGCCCGGGGGCGCTCCCGGCGTTCTAGCGAGGACCAGATGGACAATATTGTCCACCAGATCATGTTCGCCGAAGGTAATGTAAATCTTGGTGCCTTTGATCCGATAGCTGCCATCGGCAGCGGGCTCAGCCGTGGACCGCAGCGCGCCGACATCTGACCCGGCCTGCGGCTCCGTCAGGTTCATCGTGCCCGACCAATGGCCGGACACCAGATTTGGCAGGTACATCTCTTGCTGTTCCGGGCTGCCATGGGAGGCAATCGCCTCAATCGCGCCGGAGGTCAGGATCGGGCAAAGGCCGAAGCCCATATTGGCCGTGCCGAGGTTTTCCAGCACGACAAAGCCAAGCGCAAAGGGAAGTCCTTGCCCGCCAAAGGTCGGATCGCTGTCAATCGTGCCCCACCCGCCATCGACATAGGCCCGATAGGCTTCCTTAAAGCCCGGCGGCATCGTGACCGTGCCGTCGTTCCATTTGGGGGTATTGGTATCACCTACCCGGTTCGTCGGCGCCCATTCGCCAGCGGCAAGTGCTGCGGCACCTTCGAGGATCGCATCCACCATATCCGGCGTCGCCGCTTCGAAGCGCGGGGCAGCAGCGAGTTCATCCATCCGGGTGACATGATCCAGAACGAAGCGCTGTTCAGCAGTGGGCGGCGAATAGGTCATGCGGAAATCCCCGATGTTGCAAGCGGCTGCCAAGGGCTATAGCGCTGCGCACGATGGAGACAATCTCCCCTTTGGGCACCGAAGTGCGCCCCTACGGCACCGCCGAGATTGCGGAGGCCGCTCGGCTCATTTTGGCCGGTCAATGCGTCGCTGTGGCGACGGAAACGGTTTATGGACTCGCCGCCGACGCCACAAACGGCGCGGCGGTTGCATGCATCTATGCAGCTAAAGGCCGTCCTTCCTTCAATCCCCTAATCGTGCACGTGCCTGATCTGGAAGCGGCAGAACGTCTGGCGCATTTTGATGATGCCGCGCGTGCGCTGGCCGCACAGCATTGGCCCGGGCCTCTGACGCTCGTCCTGCCTGCCCGCGATGATAATGGCATTGCCGCACTTGCGACCGCAGGCCTTACCTCCATTGCCATCCGCATGCCCGCCCATCCGGCGATGCAGGAGCTTCTTCGGGTCTCAGGAAAGCCGCTCGCCGCCCCCAGCGCGAATGCCAGCGGCACGATCAGCCCGACGCGCGCGGCGCATGTTCTAAAGAGCCTTGCCGGACGTATTCCCCTTATCATCGATGCGGGGGCAACTCAGGCGGGGCTGGAATCCACGATCATCGCGCTCACTGATGGTGTGCCACGGCTGCTCCGGCCTGGGCCAATCGACCTTGGGCTCATCCTGTCGTCAGGCGGCGACATTGAGGCCCCCGGTCAACTCGTAAGTCACTATGCGCCGACGAAGCCGTTGCGGCTTGCCGCCACCTCTGCAGATACCGAAGAATGGCTGATTGGCCTCGGCCCGATGGCCTGTCACGCGAACCTAAGTGTGGATGCCGACCTAACGGAAGCCGCCGCCAACCTGTTCGATCTGCTCCATCAGGCCGATGCATCCAGTTCCCCCAAGATCGCCGTGGCGCCGATCCCCGTCGAAGGTCTGGGCGCTGCGATAAATGACCGGTTGAACCGCGCAGCCGCATAGTCCCAACGCAATTGCTTGCATTTTCGAGAAAATGGGCCTAACGCATGTTGCAGCGCAGCAAGGCAAAGAGCTTTGCCGGATCCAATGGCCAGCGTGATTGACTGCGAAAGACGCAGTGCAGGCCGGTTCCGAAAGTGCTTTCCCAAGGCTTCCCTTGTCACGCGGGTTGTCAGTTTTGACCCCGCACGTGCGCGCCCATTTTCGGCGCGTCCGCGCACGTATTGAAAGAGTTTTATGACACAGTTTTCCGAACTTGGCCTTGCCAAGCCGCTTCTCGATGCTTTGCATGCAAAAGGTTACACGTCGGCCACGCCTATTCAGGCACAGGCCATCCCCCCATTGCTTCAAGGCCGCGATCTTTGCGGTATTGCGCAGACCGGCACGGGCAAGACCGCAGCTTTCGCTTTGCCATCAATCCAGTTCCTGATGGAAAATCCCAGCGCGCGCACGCCACTCACCTGTCGCATGCTCGTCCTTTCGCCAACGCGCGAGTTGGCAGCGCAAATTGCCCAGTCCTTCCGGGACTATGGCAAGCAGACGCAAATCCGCATTGAAACCGTCTTTGGCGGTGTGCCCATCGGCAAGCAGATCAAGGCCTTGAGCCCCGGCATCGATGTTCTCGTCGCAACACCAGGCCGTTTGCTCGACTTGATTGACCAGCGCGCTTTGTCCCTGCGCAATGTCGAAATCTTCGTCCTCGACGAAGCTGACCAGATGCTTGACCTTGGCTTCATCCATGCCTTGAAGCGTATCGATACGTTGCTTCCTAAGCAGCGCCAGTCGCTGTTCTTCTCGGCGACGATGCCAAAGACGATTGCAGACCTTGGCAGCCGCTTCTTGAAGGACCCCGTCCGCGTGTCCGTCGCCCCGCAGGCGACGACGGCTGAACGCATCCGTCAGTTCGTCACCTTCTGCACGCAGCGTGAAAAGCAGGCCCTGCTCACGATCCGCTTGCAGGAAGAAGAAATTGACCGCGCGCTCGTTTTCACGCGCACCAAGCATGGTGCCGATCGCGTCGTAAAGAACCTGATCGCAGCCGGTATTCCTTGCGCTGCCATCCATGGCAATAAGAGCCAAGGGCAGCGGACCGCCGCCTTGCAAGCCTTCCGCAAGGGCGATGTGCGCATTCTCGTTGCAACCGATATCGCCGCGCGCGGCATCGACGTCTCGGGCGTCAGCCACGTGTTCAACTTTGAACTGCCCAACGTGCCGGAGCAGTATGTCCACCGCATCGGTCGTACGGCGCGCGCGGGCGCCGAAGGCATCGCCATCAGCTTTGTTGATGGAGAAGAACGCGGTTGGCTCAAGCAGATTGAGCGCCTGACCCGCGTTCAGCTGGAACAGGTTCCCCTGCCCGCCAACTTTGAAGAAGCAGCCGCCAAGCTGCCAAAGCCTGCGGCAACGCCCGCTGGTGAAGGCCGCGACCGTAATGACGGCTTCCGTTCACGCAACAACGGCGCTGGCGATGGCCGCCGTCGCGACAGCAATGGTGGAGGCGCCCGCGCCGATGGCGATCAGCCACGCCGCCGGTTCAACACGCGCAAGCCCTCCGGCGTTGGTGCCCATAAGGGCGCCGTCCGCAAGGCGCGCTAATCAACCGGCTTTGATCCGCCCCGCGTAACTCTTGCGCAGTTTTGCAAGCTTGGGGGGGATCACGGCGAGGCAATAGGGGTTTCTCTGCCCCTCGCCCTTCCAATAATCCTGATGATAATCCTCTGCCGGATACCAGGTCGTCGCGGCCTCTAAGGTGGTGACGATCGGGGCCGGCCAGTCCGGCTGCGCGCGCACAATGGCCGCTTCAGCCTCTGACCGCTGCGCGTCATTCAACGGGAAAATGGCCGACCGGTACTGGGTCCCGATATCGTTGCCCTGCCGGTTCAGCTGCGTGGGATCATGCGTTGCAAAGAAGATATTGAGCAGATCGCCATAGGTCAGCTGCGTCGGATCAAACGTGACACGCAGCCCTTCTGCATGGCCGGTATCACCGCCGCAGACCTGTTTGTAGGTGGGATCGGGCACGTGACCGCCGATGTAGCCGCTCTCCAGCTTTTCAACGCCGATCAGATCCTGAAACACTGCCTCCACACACCAGAAGCAGCCTCCGGCAAAAATTGCGGTCTCGGTCATGCGCATTCTCCTTTGGGCTTCAGATAGGTATCGCATGCCAAAGGGGAAAGGGTCAGCAGGATATTCCTTGCGCACAAAGAAAAAGGGCGGCCCGAAGACCGCCCTTTCCTATAGCTTGACCGCAGTCTTAAAAGACTAGGGGCTAACAGCGTCGTTGCTGCCATCCGATGCGATCACGACGCCAGCGACAACAGCCGCAGCAGCGAGAAGAGCAATCAGGATGCTACCACCGAGCTTGCTCTCGTCCTTCTGGACAGAAGCAGCACGGACTGGAGCGGACGCACGGACCGACAAAGCTTGAGCAGCCGGATCAGCCGAAGCGATGGTCGGAACAGCGACCATAGCGATTGCAGCTGCAACCGTAGTGATCTTGTTATGCAGGTTCATTGGGGGGCTCCCTTTGTTTCGTTACACCGTAGTCAGCCACCCTTTCGCACCAACTTGGCTGTTAATCAAGATAAAAAGTGCGAAATCGAAGGTCAGCTAACGGTTTCCCCATAGGCCTAAATTCCTCAAAAAATGACTAAAATCCTATGGTTATTCCTCACTTTTGATGAGTTTCGTCGTCGATGCGCGAATAGAGAAGCGTTAACGAAACCTTACCAAAATGATGGTTAATTTTCATTTTCTATATTGCGCGCCGTCGCTCGGTGCCCTGATGCGATTGGGATAAGCCTATGAAACGACGAGACTTTACGAAGGTTACGGTTCTTACCCGAATCACCTGAGCGATATTGTGCGCTCAAGTCCGTGAGGACGTCGTGAAGTATAGGTGTAAGGATAGTCCGCTTTTTCTGAAACAAACGGTTCTCAGCGGTTCTCTTATGGCAAGCCGGGACTATTCAGGGCCTCACACCGCGCCAGCGCGCCGCGAGTTGGGCTGTCATTATGAAAACTGGCTGGGGCGGCAGGATTCGAACCTGCGAATGCCGATACCAAAAACCGGTGCCTTACCACTTGGCGACGCCCCAGCAGAGAGCGGACGGTCCCTATAGCGGGCGCGCGTCTGAATTCAATGCGTCAATCGAGGCGCATCACCCAATCATGTGGATCAGGCAGAATACCGCGCTGGATGCCGACCAAACGATCCTTCAACCGCTGTGTCGCCTGCCCGGGGCCACCCGCGCCCACCGTGAACGATCCCGATGGGCTTGAGACGCTACCAATAGGCGTCACGACGGCGGCTGTTCCGCAAGCAAAGGCTTCGACGAGCCGTCCGCTTTTGGCGTCGGCTTCCCACTGATCAATCGCATAAGGCTCTTCCCGAACCGTCAGACCTGCCTCTCGCGCCAAGGTGAGCAGCGAATTGCGCGTGATGCCGGGAAGGATCGTCCCGGACAGCGGCGGCGTCTGCAGCGAGCCATCTTCAAACACGAAGAAGATGTTCATACCGCCAAGTTCTTCGATCCAGCGGTTCTCCGCAGCGTCGAGGAAGACCACTTGATCATGCCCCTGCTTGATGGCTTCCGCCTGCGCCACAAGGCTAGACGCGTAATTGCCACCGCACTTGGCGGCACCCGTGCCACCGGGTGCTGCGCGGCTATAGTCTTGCGAGACCCAAAGCGACACAGCGGGCGCCCCGCTCTTGAAATATCCGCCCGCCGACGAGGCGATGACCATGTAGATATATTCGGACGACGGCTTCACGCCGAGGAAGACTTCGCTCGCGATCATGAAGGGCCGCAGATAGATGGACCCGCCTTCCACATCGGGAAACCACGCCCGGTCAATGTCCGCCAACAGGCGGCAGGATTCGATGAACAGCTCTTCGGGCAATTCGGCCATCGCTATCCGCCTTGCAGACGCGTTGAAGCGCTGCGCATTGGCATCCGGGCGGAACAGCGCCATGGCGCCATCTTCGAGGCGATAGGCCTTCAGCCCTTCAAAAATTTCCTGCGCATAATGGAGCACCGCTGTCGCCGGATCGAGCGTCAAAGGCTGTCGCGCGGTGACCTTTGCGTCATACCAGCCCTTCCCGTCCGCATAGCGGATGGTGACCATGTGATCGGTAAAGACTTTGCCGAACCCCGGCGCCTCGATGCGGGCAAGCCGTTCGGCCTCCGGGACCGGTGACTGGCTGGGTTCAATGGTGAAAGCGGGTACAGCGCCCATCGGTCTTGAAACTTTCTTGCTGCGCGGGGATGAAAACCCGCAACTTATTGTCTGCGCTATGCGAGGATTTGCGCCTCGTCAACCTACGGAATGGCTCAATTTCAGCCTTTTTGTGCGGCTGCCGCCAGTTCGCGGCTTCGTGTTGCAGCCGCCCCGATCGTCTGCCGCACAATTTCCGCAAAGTCAGAGCCGTCGATGACGACAAGACCGGCATGCGTCGTCCCGTTTGGACTGCGAACAGTTTCCGCAAGATCGCTCGGGCTCATATCGGACTGTAGGGCCAATCGCGCCGTGCCAGCCAATGTCTCGAGCGCCAGTCGCTGCGCAAGATCAGGTGACAAGCCTTCCGCCAAACCGGCCGCCGCCAACGCTTCGGCAAAGCGCAACACGAAGGCAGGGCCAGATCCAGACACGCCTGTGACAGCATGGAACAGGCTTTCCTCCTCCACCCATTCAACGCGCCCCAAAGGCGCCACCAGCGCATCTATCCTTTGGCGGCCATCCCCATCCAGCGATGGCCCAAACACCGCGCTGACGCCTTCGCCAATGGCCGCAGGCATATTGGGCATAACCCGAACAAAGGCCCCCGCCCCCGGCAAAGCAGCGGACAGCGACGCGATTTCAACGCCGGCAAGGATGGAGATGACTATCGTCGCCGATGAAACCGGCAGCGTCGGGCCAACCTCGCCCAACATTTGCGGCTTAATCGCCAGCACAAGAATATCTGGCGCACCGTCTGTGGGGGGAGTGGCGCTCAACGCGATACCTGAAGGGACAGACTTGGCCATCGGATCAATGACGTGAATGCTGTTCGCTGGGACGCCGCTGGTCAGCCAGCCCTGAAGCATCGCGCCGCCCATATTGCCACATCCAACCAGCCAGATGAATGGGGCCCGCATCAGGCCTCGCCCTGCGTTTCAACCATGGCTGATGTGATGGCTTCGCGCGGAGATTTTCCGCCCCAGAGCACGAATTGGAAGACGGGATAAAATCGGTCCAGTTCATCGATGGCCGCTTCAACCATGACTTCGGCTTGCTCGATCGAGAAGGTTGCCTCGCCATTGCCCGAATCCAACAGAACGGCGTGGCGATAGATGATGATGCCGGTTGCCGGCCAATATTCAAAATGGCCGAGCCATAATTGCTCGTTGATCAGGCCAATCGTCTCATAGATCGAAGAGGCCTGTGCATCCGTGACTTTAACGTCAGGAAAGGCCAGAAACTGCAGAACGCAGTCGTCTTCCCGCCACAGCCCGCGCAGTTCATATTGGCACCAAGCCCCTTTTGCGGAGGAGACAATTTCCTCGTCTCCCAAACGCTCACAAAGCCAACCATGCGCCGAGAACCAGCTCTCCAGCGTATCGATTGGCGCGCCGGCGGCCTGCGCCATGTCGAGGGGTTCGATGCTCATCACAGGCTGATTGCCTTCACGCGCAGCCAAGGGGCAAGGCTGCGCGCACGTTCCTCTGACAAAATTGTGGAGAAGATGCGGGGGGCCTCAGCCCTTCTTCTTGCCCGCTTCGAGAGCGTCCAAGCGCGCCTTGAGCGCGTCTGCCTCTTCCCGGGCCGCGATTGCGATGGCTTTCACAGCCTCAAACTCATCCCGGCTTACGAAGTCCAGCCCGCCGATCCATTCTTTCGCCTTTTCGCGCGTGGCGGCTTCTGCCTCACGGCCGACGCCCGCAATTGTGCCGGCCGCGCCGTTCAACAACTTGGCGAAATCTTCAAAAAGGCGGTTTTCGGACTGCATATCAAATTCCTTGGCAATTTGGCCGGGCGGTTAAAGCGCTATTTGGGTGCGCGGTGCCTCTGGCACAAGGGTCTCTGCGTCTGGATTGAGCACATTGATCTGATAGTTGAAGACCGTAGCGATGCTAAGCCACACCATATAGGGCACGAGCAGCCATGCCGCCGCCTTGCGGATGCGGGCAAAGGAAAAGGTCGTGGCCACAGTCAGCACCAGGATCGCCAAGATCAGAAAGAGCGCGAGCGTCACCTGATGCGCTGCGAAGAAGAGCGGCGTCCAAGCAAGGTTCAGCAACAACTGCACCCCAAAAAGCGTCAGTGCCAGGGGTCGACCGGGTGCGCCACGCGCGAACAGGATCATCGCGAGTGACACGCCCATAAGAATGTAGAGCGTTGTCCAAACCGCGCCAAAGACCCAGCCGGGCGGAACGCTATCCGGACGAGACAATGCCGCAAACCAACGGTTCTCATAGCCCGAGTTGGCAAGCTTTCCGGATAGGAAACCGAGAAAAAGGATGGTCGGCACCGTCACAAGGGCATAGCGGATGAAAGACATGCGCAATTGCTGTTTGGACGCGATCTGACTCATCTATTATCTCCGGTTCGGACTGAACCGGTGTTTAGGCATGGTCAGAGGTCTGCGGCAAGGCTTAGCGAATAGCGGCGGTTGCCATTCGGCACGAAAAAGCCACTGCCGCCAACAGCCCAGCCGAACGTATTCGTCACATTTTGGACCTGAGCCCGCAACAGCAAGGGCTTGTCAGCGAGCTTGAACTTATACCGTGCCCCCAAGTGGACCACCGCACGTGTGGGGATGCGGAGCGTATCAAGCGCATTGGCCGTCCGCGCACTCGTCCCTTCAAAATAGGCGTTGAGGGAGAGCGGCGGCACGCCAGGCACTTGATAGTCCATACTGATGATTGTGTGTCGGCGGAACGTGCCAATCGGACGTCGCCCTATCACCCCGCGATCGACCTCCTCACCGGAGACCGTCGCATCAAGCCAAACATTGCCCGCGACCACGTAAAGCCCCTCTGCGACGGGCCCGGCCAGCGAGAATTCAAATCCACGATTGCGGACCTGGCCAAGTTCCCGGAAGCGCTGTGTCGGGTCGAGATTGAAATAGGTTTGTCGATATCGAAATAGCCAAGAACCGCGCTGACGCCGTTGCTGACCTTCCAGCGGATACCCGCTTCCTTTTGGGTCGTCAGGATGGACGGCGGGGCTTCGTTGCGGTTTATGGCCTCAACAGGGGCAACAGGGCTTTCCTCTAACCCCCGCGCATAGCCGCCATAGAGCGCCACGCGATCTGTGACATAGGCAGCAGCATTTGCGCTGAACAGCCATGGGTTGGACACTGTGCGCGGGATGACCACGGCTGGATCGGGGTCGATGACGTCCTTGGCATAATCGGTCTTCTGCACGCCAAAGCTGAGTTCACCGACCTTCGCCCAACGTCCCTGATATCCTAGGCCGATGGTCTTTTGGGTCACGGTGTCGCGCGTCTTTGGGCCAAGCGATGGCGCCTGTTCCGGGCGGAAATCCTCAACGCCGATCACACTTTCACCAAGGCTGGCCAACGCCGCCCCGCCATAGCGGCGCGACTGTTCCCGCCCACGCAGCGATGCGACTAAGTTATGCCAGCGCGGCCCATCCGTGAACGCCTTTGCCACGCGAATTTCGCCCGATGTCGACGCAAAGCGGTTGCCACCATCCACCACGACAACGCGGTTGGCGACGCTGCCGTCGCGCTGCGTTCCGAAAAGCAAATCGACATGTTCTTCGCTGGACTGAAAAAAAGATCGGAAAACGCCGGCGCTGATCTCTAGCCCTGCCGGCTTTGCCTTGGCGATGAGGCCATAGTTGCCCAGCGTCCCGCCAAAATCCGCCCACTTCTGGCCCAAGAAGCGGTCCCGGCGAATGCGCGGCGGGAGAAACGTTCCGTCGGTGAAGATGAGAGACTGGCTCTCCTCATCACGGACCTCAAGGCGGCTCCAGAAGGGCATGATTTCAACGTCAGCAGCAGGTGCATAACGCCCAATGACGGCCAAGGTGTTCAGCTTCGACACACCGTGATGGGGCTGCGCCTCGGCATAGATGCCGGCCCCGAATGCGATCCCCAGCTTATCCCCGCTGATCGGCACTTGGGCATCAAATTCTGCCCCTTTTTGCTCCCAAGGCCCGAGGCTGAGGTCAACCGACACCATCGCTTCCGCCCCCGGACGACGAAGTTCATAGTCAGCTATCCCCGTGGGTGCCGGAAACGGGCAGCCTTGCGCTGAAATGCCGACGTGAATTGTCGTTCCACCGACCAGCCGCTGCGTCGGGTTGGATTGCTGATCGAAATACAGGCCTTCCAGCCGGACATTGCCTGCATCAACCGGCGAAAAGCCGCGGACCATGCCCGCATTGTAGATCCCGATCTGCTCATCGCCGACCGATTTGCCAAAGGCGTCATCTGCCGATTTCACTGCTTTGTCATAGGTACGCTGGGCGAAGGCGGGCCAAGAAGAAGAGTAGAGTGTTGCGGCGGTCAAAAAGAGCGGTAGTTTCGTCATTCATGTATCATCATAAATGTTGATGATAGAAGTAATCGTTCTTCGACCAACGACAATTACTGTCGACGAATGGATCAGATGTCCATGACGAGTTGTGCAACATATGTCCGGCTGCTGGAATAGGTGAAGCCGCCGCTGGATGAGACCTGCCACCCGTAATCATTGAACAAATTCTGAGCCTGAACGCGAATGAGCGCGGAACTCTGCCCGAGCGGGAAACGATACCGCGCGCCGAGGTTCATGACTTCGCGGCCACCGACAGAAAACGTGTTTGCCGCATTCCCCACGCGGGACGAATAGCTTTCAAACGCGACATCCACAGACCAAGGGCTGTGCCCCTTTGCAAAACGCCAGTCGAAATTCGCGATCGTCCGACGCCTGAGCGATCCAACCGGTCGATCACCGATCAGCGCCGCATCCACAGCCTCTCCTGAAATCTTAGGGCTCAGGAACAAAGACCCCGTGACCACCGTCAATCCTGGCGCCACCTGCCCCGCGAGTGAGACTTCGACACCGCGATTATCGACGTCGCCCAGCTGGCGGTATCGCAATGCGGGATCAAGATTGAAATAGGGCTTCGTGACACTGAAAAGACCGGCGACGAGCGTGACCTTAGGTGTCACCGCGTAGCGGACGCCAAAATCGATCTGCCGTGTCCGAATGGCCGGTGGCGCTTCTGAGCGGTTGGTTGCAATGTCAGGCGCAATCAGCGCCTCCTCAAGGCCCTGGACGGCCCCGCCATAGAGAACCAACCGACGCGTCAACTTGAGTGACGTCGCCGCTGTGAGCAGAACAGGGTTATCCTTCGTCTCAAGAAGCGGAAGTGCGGGGTTCGCAAAGTCGATCCGCTTTGTGTATTGTGTTTTCGACGCTGAGAGATCGAGCGTCAGCCCACCGCGCCACTGCAGACCATAGGCCAGCCCAAACGTCATCTGCGTGACGTGGTCCTCATCCTTCACTTGCGGCAGAAGGACGGGCACAGGACGGACGTCAGGCGCAATGGCGGAACTTGGCCCAAGGTCGATACGCTGAATGCCCCCAAACAAGCGGTCCTTGATGCGACCGCGCGCGCTTAGAACGACATTGTGCGTAAAGAGCCCCGACTTGAACTGCCGCGTCACTCGTCCTTCGCCGGACAGGCTATGCGTCCGGCTGCCCGGATCGTAGATCACGACCCGATCTAAAACTGAGCCATTTGCCTGCACACCGCGCAGCAGGTCTGCAAAGTTGGTCCGGTTCTTCAAGGTAAAGTCAAAAAGGCCCGCCTCAACGAGCCAATCGCCGAAGGGAAGCTTGGCGAGCCCGCCATACATCATCGTGTGAGTGTTTCGGTCGGTCCAAGGCTGGCCAAGAAACACTTCACGGGGAACATGCGGCAGCGCCTGTCCGCTCGCCGGAAAAATGGTCGCTCGGGCTTCTTCGTCCTTATTCGAATAACCACCGGCCATCACCGTGACGACAGCACCGGAATATGGCCGCCAAGCGATGTTCATGCCAGCATTCCGAAACGTGTTGCGACCGCCTTCGGATCGCACGCTCGAACGAAAGCCGACACCGCCCGCTACCCCTAGTTTTTCGCCGATGATCGGGAGCTTAAGCTCAAGCAAGCCTGCAACACCGCCATACCCCCCCCGTTCGGCTTGCCCGCTAATCTGCCGTTTGCCCTCGTAGAGCGTCAGGCCATAGTCCACGATTCCCGTCGGCGCCGGAAAGGGATATCCCCGTGCCGCGATGCCGACGCGGACGGTTGATCCCTCCACAAGCCGGACCGGAACACGTTCAATATGATCAAAATAAAGACCCTCAATGCGAACATTGCCCGCATCAATCGGGTTGAACCCGCGAATATCATCCGGACTGTAGAGCCCAATTCTCTCGCTCCCGATCGCCTTGCCGAAAGCATCGGCGGACTGGGTCACGATGTTTTCGGACGTCCGCTGTGCCTGTGCCACCCCCGGCAGACAGAACGAGGCGCCCGCCATTAAGACGATGCGTATTCTCACGTTTTCCCCCGGCTTATCTGTCAGGCAGGTTTTCGAGCAGCGATAAGGAACTCGATATTGCCTTCAGGTCCCTTTATGGGACTCTCTGTCATCCCTTCTACGGCCCACCCTTTATCGGTCAACCATGATTGCACGTTCGTACATACACGCTGGTGGACTTCGGGGTCACGGACGACGCCGCCCTTCCCCACTTCATCCCGCCCCGCCTCAAACTGAGGCTTGATCAGGGCGATGAGGCCAGCGCCGACTTTGGTGAAGGTCATTGGCCGCTCAAGCACCTTTGACAAACCTATAAAGCTGGCATCGCAGACAATGAGGTCAACGGCCTCCGTGATTTCCGCATCTGTCAGGATACGGGCGCTGGTCTGTTCATGCACCAAAACCCGCGGGTCGTTGCGCAGCTTCCAGGCAAGCTGGTTGGTCCCGCTGTCGACCGCGAAAACCTTTTCAGCACCATTGGTAAGCAAAACATCAGTAAAGCCGCCCGTTGAGCTGCCCACGTCGATGGCGACGGCTCCAGAGACGTCCCAACCGAAATGCTCAAGCGCATGGGCGAGCTTAATGCCCCCGCGCGATACCCAGGGATGGTCCCTGCCCCGCACGTCCAGAACGGCGTCTTCGGCGACTTGCTGCCCTGCCTTTTCGATCTTGTGATCACCGAGGTAGACAATTCCCGCGAGGATCAGCGCCTGCGCCCGCGTCCGGCTCTCGGCAAGCCCGCGGTCCACGAGCAGTTGGTCAGCGCGGACCTTTACCATTTGAAATGTTAAGCGCGCTGACCAGCTTCGGCCACCGCCGAGTTGATGCGCAGCGCCTTCAACACCGTCTCAACGATCTGCGGCGCGTTCAAGCCCGCCTCGTCATATTGCTTCTGCGGGCTATCATGGTCCTGGAACACATCGGGCAGGCGAAGCGTGCGCAGCTTCAACCCGGCATCGATCAGCCCTTCATCGCTCGCCATGGTCAGCACATGCGCGCCAAAGCCGCCAATGCTGGCCTCTTCAACGGTGACCGCGACTTCATGGCTGGTCAGCAGCTTGCGGATCAGTTCCACATCGAGCGGCTTAGCGAAGCGCAAATCAGCGACTGTTGTTGAAAGCCCTTTGGCTTCAAGCATATCCGCTGCCTTCATCGCTTCTTCCAGACGCGTGCCGAGCGAGAGGATGGCCACCTTCTTGCCCTGGCGGACAATGCGACCCCTGCCGATCTCCAACGCCTGCGGAACCTCTGGCAACGCAATACCGGTGCCATTGCCGCGCGGGTAACGCAGGGCAATCGGGCCGCTGTCATGGAGTGCGGCGGTGTAGGTCATATGGACCAGTTCCGCCTCATCCGAGGGCGCCATCACGACCATATTGGGGAGCGACGCGAGATAGGTCACATCAAACGACCCGGCGTGCGTGGCACCATCGGCACCAACAAGGCCCGCTCGGTCAATCGCGAAGCGCACCGGCAGGTTCTGGATCGCCACATCATGGACAACCTGATCGTAAGCGCGCTGAAGGAAGGTTGAATAAATCGCGCAGAACGGGCGCATGCCTTCTGCGGCCAGTCCGGCGGCAAAGGTCACGGCATGTTGCTCAGCAATGCCGACATCAAATGCCCGATCTGGATGTGCCTTGGCAAAGCGGTCAACCCCCGTCCCGCTCGGCATGGCCGCTGTGATCGCGCAGATGCGGGGGTCGGTATCGGCCAGCTTGGCGAGCGTATCGCCAAAGACGTTCTGATAAGAGGGCGGCCCCGGAGGCGCCTTGACCTGCGTTCCCGTCACGACGTCGAACTTCTGGACGCCATGATATTTGTCTGCCGCGGCCTCAGCGGGGGCATAGCCATGCCCCTTCTTGGTCACGACGTGGATCAGGCATGGGCCTTCCGCCGCATCGCGGACGTTTTCGAGGACGGGGATCAGGTGCTCGAGATTGTGCCCGTCAATCGGCCCAACATAGTAGAAACCAAGTTCTTCAAACAGCGTGCCACCCATCGCCATACCACGGGCAAATTCGTCCGTCTTCTTGGCCGCGAGGTGCAGCGGCTCTGGGAGGCGACGGGAGATGCGCTTCGCCAATTCACGAAGGCTGAGGAACGGCTGCGACGATACCAATCGTGCGAGATAGGCAGAAAGCCCACCCACTGGCGGCGCGATCGACATGTCATTGTCGTTGAGAATGACGATCAACCGGTTACCGGCCTGTGCCGCGTTGTTCATCGCCTCATAGGCCATGCCCGCCGACATCGCGCCGTCGCCGATGACCGCAATACCCCTACCCGGCTTGCCCGCCATTTTATTGGCCACTGCAAAGCCGAGCGCGGCAGAAATAGACGTGGAGCTATGTGCTGCGCCAAACGGGTCATATTCGCTCTCAGAGCGCTTGGTGAAACCGGAGAGGCCCCCGCCGGTGCGCAAGGAGCGAATGCGATCCCGTCTGCCGGTAATGATCTTGTGTGGGTAGCATTGGTGACCCACGTCCCAGACGAGCTTGTCCACAGGCGTATCAAACACATAATGGATGGCGGTTGTCAGTTCCACCACGCCAAGTCCGGCGCCAAGATGGCCACCGGTGACGGATACGGCCGAAATGGTTTCGGCACGCAGTTCGTCCGCAAATTGGCGGAGCTGTTCGGGACGGAGCTTCCTGAGGTCCGCCGGAAAGGCGACCTTATCGAGGAGCGGCGTATCTGGGCGATCACTCATGGCGGCGCTTCTAGACCAGCAATTCGGTCATGTCGAATAGATGTCTTTAGAGGTTAAAGAAATTTGTCAATGGATGTTGACAGGCCCAACGACGTCAACATATATTGACACATGTCCTTGGTTACCGACCTCCCCGACCCTGACGAACCTGAAAAGGCGCTCGCCGCCGTTGTCGCGTTGCGCCGCGCAGCGGACATATTGGAACGGCGCGCGGTGAAGGCGGCGATGCTGCAAGGGTGGACATGGGCGCGGATTGCGCAGGCCCTTGGCGTGTCCAAACAGGCCGCGCACCGGCGGCTCTCGGACCTAAGCGACCAAAGCGAAGAGGAGTGACTTGTGTTTAACGCCATCAAGACGCGACTTCACGATATGAAAGTTCTGCGAGCGATCTGCGAAGGCGCGGAACGGCATGCCTTGGCCGACCAGTGCCGCGAACCGGATGCCGAGCACTTCATGCTGGCGGCAATCGATTTGCCGGACGGGACGGCACGCCTCGCCTTTGAACAGATTGGTGCTGACCCGGAAGCGTTCCGCAGCGCGATCCAGAGCCAATATGCTGAAGCGCTCGCCGCCACTGGCATCGATCCCGAATGGCTGATGCCGGACGCACTACCGCTGCAATCGGGCGTCTACCGCGCGGCGCCTTCTGGGGCTGGCGTGATCTCAGCTCTATCCCGTCGGCCTAAAACTCGAAGCGGCCTGCAAGGCGCAGACGTTGTCGCCGTCATTGCGGCAATGGATCAGGGCGTCTCGGCGCGCGCGCTTCGATCAATAAATGTGGACCGCGCAGCCCTTAGCGACGCTGCCGAGCGCATGTGTCTGGTTTAGCGCCCGCCCTCGGCAAAACAGCAATCAGTGGACAAATCTCGCCACAACATCCCGATAGCTGCGGCTCACCTTGATCTGCGCCCCTGATTCCAGGACGAGGAAGCACTCCCCGTTGGTGTGCGGCTTCACCTGCTTGACCAGATCAAGATTGACGATGGATGACCGGTGGACGCGCTGGAATTTGCGCGGGTCGAGCCGCTTTTCCATGTCCTTCATCGTCTGGCGCAGGATGAGCGTCTCTCCGCCGGTATAGATGCACATATAGTCACCCGCCGCGTCGATGCGTTCGATGGTGTCCACGTCGACACGGAAGATCTGGCCCTGATCCTTGATGTTAATGAGGCGTTCGAAACGGTTAGCGGACGGCCCTTCATCGCCTGCGTCAACCATTTCCTCGTGCACATCGGGCGCATGTTCGGCGAGCGCCTCTTTCAACCGCTCTGCCTCTTCCGACCCCTTCTTTTCAGACAGGCGCTGCCGCACGCGGTCCAGCGTTGCAGCCAGACGGTCTTCATCAACCGGCTTCATCAGATAATCGGTCGCCTGCGCCTCAAAAGCGCGAATGGCGTGGTCCGAATAGGCCGTCACGAACACGAAAAGCGGCGGTTCAATTTCAGCCAAGCCGGAGACGACCGAAAACCCGTCAAAGCCGGGCATCTGAATGTCGAGAAAGACAAGGTCCGGCTTGTGCGTCTTGATGGCGCGAATGGCTTCGCGGCCATTGTTGCAGGTCTCGATGATCTCGACATCGGGATGCACTTCAAGACGGAGCGCAAGCCCCTGAATCGCAAGGGCTTCGTCATCGACGAGAATGGTACGGATGGTCATGTGGCCTCCAACCTTGGGGTTTCTGTTTGGAACGGGATGTCGATCAACACCTGAAAACCCTTGCCCGTCATGGCTTTGGTTTCGAAGCGATGATCATCGCCAAAGGCCTGCTGCAACCTTTCGCGGATGTTTGCGAGCCCCACACCGGTGGACCCGCTTGCCCCTATTCCCTGTTCCCCGCATCCAGCCCCGGTATCAGCGACAGTGATTTGCACCCTGTCGCCGGCCAGACGCGCTGCGACCGCAATTTCCGCCCCTTCTTCCTGCGGTGTCACAGCATATTTAATGGCATTTTCTACGAGCGGCTGAAGCAACATCGAAGGTAGTCGCGCCCCTACTACAGCGGAATCGATCTCGAACGTCGGCCGCAGCCTGTCTTCAAAGCGCATCTTTTCGATATCGAGGTACAGCTTCAGCGTTTCAACCTCCTGCTCGATGGTCACGCGCGCGGTGGCCTCGTTCGCCAGCGTGTAGCGGAGGAATGACGACAGGCGCGACAACATCGCATTCGCCCGCTCCGTCTGCTTCAAAAGAACCAGCGTGGAAATGGAGTTGAGCGTGTTGAACAGGAAATGCGGGTTCAACTGGTAGCGCAGCATGGCGAGTTGAGCCGAGGTCGCCTGATTTTCCAGCTTCAACAGCTGATCGGCTTGTTCTTCGATGATCAGATAGAAATTGATGCCGTAATAGAGCGCGGACCATGCCCCGAGCAGCAGCGCGTTGAGCGAGATGGCACTAAGGAAAAGCGCGCCGTTAAAGGCGCCGCCTTCGCGGTCCAGGAGGTTGAACACCCAGGCATCGACCATAGAATGGATGAGAACGGCCACCACAAAGGTGATGACCGAGACGCCCCAAGTCACAACAGGCCGCCGACCGATGATCCAGCGGAAAATACCGCCCATCATGAGGGTGAGCGAATAACCTGTCGCGGTCGACACCAAAAGCGGCACCACCCAAGACAGGCTCATCCCCGCGCCGACGCCGCTCGCAACGCGGAGCATCAGGTAGAACGACCAGCCAATGGTCTGGAGGACCCAGAAAGCGCGGCTTTTGTCCGCAAAAAAGGGTCGATTGCCGAAGCCCGGAATAGCCATGAGGCGCTGTCTAGCCCAACCGTCTCAGCAATTGAAGCCTTTGAACGACCTCGCTATGTTCATCATCAAATAGAGGAGAGACGCCCGATGACCGATGAAGCGCTGATGGAACAGTCTGCCAAGTTCCACACCATGACCGAAGGCACCCAAGAAGACTGGGACATCATCATGTCGCACAACGTGCCCTTTGCCCGCAATGGCGGCGCGCGCGTGCTTGATCACCTAAGACTGCTGGATGGCGATTTTGGTGGCTTTGCGGTCGACCGCCTCACGCATAGCCTGCAAACCGCAACCCGCGCCCACCGCGACGGGCGCAGTGAAGAATATGTCGTCATGGCGCTGCTCCATGACATTGGCGATACGCTGGGTGCCTATAACCACCCTGATGTGGCCGCTGCGATCCTGAAGCCGTTCGTGTCAGAAGAGAACCTCTGGATCACCCAGCATCATGGGATTTTCCAGGGGTATAACTTCTTCCACTATATCGGCCTCAACCGCGACATGCGGGAGCAGTTCAAGGGCCATGAGCATTATCAGGCCACGGCCGATTTCATCGAAAAATATGACTGCCCGGCCTTTGACCCGAACTATGACTCAGCCCCGTTGAGCTTCTTTGAGCCGATGGTGATGAAACTGTTCGAAAAGCCGAAGGCCAGCATTTACAAGAAGGCGTTCGACTAAGGGTTCGCCTCCCTACCCGTCCGCTGTCATCCCCGCGCAAGCGGGGATCCAAGGATGCGCTTCGCAGCAGGATTCCCGCTTTCGCGGGAATGACACCAAGAATTTGAGAGGCCTGACCCTCCAAAAGAAAACCGCCGCCCCTTTCGGGACGGCGGTCTTTCTTTGTGCGTCGTTCTAACGTTGATTAGAACTGGAACTTCACACCGACACGGATCGCATAAAGCGACGGACGCGTGACGGTTGCAACGTTCGGGCTAAGCACGTTGGAGTAACGATACTGCGTGCAGTTCGTGCCTGTCGTGGCAGCGCAAGCCACGCGGACAACAGATGCTGTGTACGGGAACGCGACCTGACGCAGGCTACCCCAATCGCTATCGATTAAGTTCAGCAGGTTCTCAATATCCGCGAACACCTTGAACTTGGCTTCCTTTGTCAAGAAACCCGGGACTTCCTGTTCGACGTGCATGTCGACCTTGAAGAAGTCAGGCGAACGCTGCGAGTTCTTTGCAACAACCTTGCCGCGATACTTTTCGAGGCCGAGCGTCGTGACCAAAGTGTCAAATGCAGCCGCGCTGGCGGGCGTGTCGAACACAACCTTAGTGTCACCTGCGGTCGGAACGTAAAGCAGAACACGTCCGCCATTACCCACGGTGCCGTAAGTCGCAAGACGCCCGGTGGTGTTGTCGAGGGCAACGACGCTATACGGGCGACCCGAACGATATTCCCCAAACAAGCTGATGCGGGTTGCGTTGTCGCCGAAAAATTCCCGCTTGAAGTCCACGCCAAACTTATACTGGTCCCGGATCTGGTAGATCGATGTGCCATAGGCAACTTCATTCGGGTTGAGGAACGCGTTGTTGCTATAGAGCGAGCCGGCTGTGGCGGAGGTAAGTGCGTTCTGATCCTTGGTGGATGTACGCGTGTAGCTGGCGTCGATCGACAGACCGAAATCCCATGACTTCGCAATACGGGCAACTGCAGCGAACGAATAACCACGCGTGCTGTTGGTCATGATCAGGTCTTGGTTGGTCGTGGCAGTTCCGCCAATCGGGCCATAGCGCAGGCGACCGTCCGGCAGCGTGCCTACCGGCACGGAGCGGGCATCTACCCAGTTATAGCCCTGAATGTTCTTGCTATACAGACCCTGCACGCCGAACAACCAGCCTTCTCCAAGCGGGCCAAGATCTGCATCATAATCAATCGAAAGCGACGCCTTCATCTGACGCGCAATTTTCAGATCAGGATCAATTGCGTTCACCGGGGCTGCGGCGAGCGAAGCCGTGTTGGTGGCCAGAAAGTTGGTAATGCTGGCTGGGAAGGATGAACCAGTGACGCCGTTCAAAGCATCGCAGGTGTTGCCCGACGCAACGCAGTTGGAGCGGTTAATGTCGACAGCGTTCGTCAACTGACCCGTATTAGAGAAGCTGTTCGACAGAAACACGTCCGGAGTGCCGCCGGCGAAGATGCCGACACCGCCGCGAACAACCAACTGATCCGTCGGGGTCCAGTTGAACCCGAAACGCGGCTGGAACACGCCACGACCATTGAACGTCGCTTGGTTCGTATAGCCTTGGCGCGCCAGGAAGTTGCTGTTGAGGATCGGGTTGCTGTCGTTTGAGAACAGGTCATAGCGCGCACCGATATTCAACATCAGGTTATCGGCAACTTCCCAGTCATCCTGAATACCGAACGTGTAGTTCGACGTTGAGAATGCGGCAGCGGCGTCGTTTGGATCAAGGCTGGGAACCGCACCGCCGAGGCGAACGCGGTTTGCCGCACGTGCCTGAAGATCAGCAACCGAGTCAAAGTAGAAGTCCCCCAACGACCGCTGCAGGAACAGGTTGAACGTTTTGATACGGGTGTAACCAACCATCGCCTTGATGGAATGGGCACCGGCAACGTACTTAGCCGTAAAGTCGGCTGAAAGGTTGCTGGTGTTAAGGTCGTTGGACTGACGCGAAACGTCTGGACCGAAGAACAAGCGTGACCCACCGCATGATGTTGCCGTGTTTGAACCTGAGTTGATCGACGTCGGATCGAGGCAGACTTCAAACTGACCAAACTCACGGCCACCGAACGGTGTCTGATCGCGCTTATAGTCGCGATAAGATACACGGGCTTCAGTCGACAAATTATCAGACCAGGTCGAGTTCAATTGCACGACACCGGAGTTGACTTCTTCTGCCAACTCATAGCCGTTGGAAAACAGGCCTAGGGCAAAAGGTGCCGTGGTGAACGTGTTCTGCTGAAACTGCTGTGTGCCAACATTGCGGATGTAAGTGGCCGACACACGGTGATCGTCATTCACGTTCCAGTCGAGCTTGGCGATGATCTTTTCATCCTGCTCAACTGCGTTCTGGATTTGGCCCAACGTGTCGTAACCATAGACCGTGTTGGCAATCGACGTCACATTGTCGATCTGCGCCTGTGTGATACCGGGAACTTGGTTGGCAAAGCCGGCGCCAATACCATCGTCGAACGGATCCTTCTCCTTGGTCTTTTCATAGGCGACCATGAAAAACAGCTTGTCCTTAATCAGCGGACCAGTGAGGACGCCACCATATTGCTTCGAATCAAATTCAAGGTTGACCGGCGTGCCACGCACGTTGGACCCCGTCAGGCTGTCATCGGTAAAGGTATAGAAAGCTGAGCCATGCAGCTTATTGCCGCCCGAACGCAGCACAACGTTGATGGCACCGCCCTGAAAATCACCTTCAGCGATATCAAACGGGGCGACCTTGACTGAAAACTGTTCGATCGCATCGAAAGGCACTGGACCACGCGAAGTCGGCAAACCGCCGTTGTTAAGGCCGAAGTCGTCTGAGAACTGCACGCCATCAACCGAGAAGCGGTTCAGGCGGCCATTCTGGCCGGCAACTTCGATCGTGCGGCTGTTCGAAAGATCCATGGTAACTAGCGGATCGCGGCGGGCAAGATCGCGTATGTCGCGGTTGACCGAAGCGGCGCCCTCGATGGCAACGCGGTCTAGTGCCGTGATTGGGCCGTTCGAGACATCGACCGCCTTGGTGCGCGCCGCAGTCACAACGATTTCGCTGGCCTGCTGGATATCCACCGGCAGGCGGAAAGGCTGACCAGCCGACAGGAAGATGTCGGTAACGCTGGAGCCTTCAAAACCCGAAGCGGCAACCTTCACGGTGAAAGGACCACCGACGCGCAAGCCGTTGACGTTGAAGCCCCCGTCTGCGTCAGTTGTCGACGACGCCGTCGTGCCCGAAGGTTCATGCGTCACGGTCACATCCGCGCCCGATACAGCTTTCCCAGCAGAGGTAACGACGCCGCGAACCGATGAGGTGGTTTCCTGCGCATAAGCAGGCGCAGTTGCAACAACTGCCATCGCAATGGCGGCAGTGCCAAAATAAAACTGGTTTTTCATGGTGATCCCCTGATCTGGCTAGTACCGGTTCACTGCATCTTCAGCGACGCAATTCCGGCCTCTTTGGTCGCCATATATTTCGGAAATGAGACGGGCGAGAGGAATTATGACAGTTGGCCAAGACTCTTTTGCTGCGTTGCAAAAAAGCAACGCTCTCTGCCGAACCGGTGCAAACCTTAGCGCTTCACACGACGAACTGGCACCGGAACGTTGCAAATGTCCGCTCCGCCTGCGGGCACGTTGAAAAAGGCATCCCGCCGGTTGGCGCGGGCATCAGCATAGCGGGCGAAGCTATCGCTCTGTGTCGACAGATATTCAAAGGGCGGCAGGCCATTCACCTCAGTGCCCATCCGAACGGACATTATCGGCGTCCGCTCCTCCGCTGACTTGTAAAAGCCCAGCCCCTCTGTCCCGCGCCGCAGCGAGGAGAGATGCTCCATCCCCTCAATCACCCGCCCGACCAGCGCGATATTCCGGTCAAGATGGCGTGGTGCATGGCCAATAACGGTGTAGAGCTCGGCACCTGTCCCTGTGTCCGGAGAAAGACCGCGCCCGACGCCGACCATGCCGTAGCAATGGACAGGCCAAAGCAAATTAGGGCGATCCTTAGGGAGTTCCGTTTCACCCAGCGTTCCATCGCCGCGCATACCCGCCACGGGCCAACCTTTCCAAAATGCATTGGCCGCCGCGTAGTTATCGCGCGGCATAACAGGCCAAGGGTTTGGCCAGTTAAGGTGCGCTGTGCCTTGGCTTGAAGGCAGCATCAAATAGCGAACCGGTGTTAAATATTCAGGTTCAGGCACCTGTATCAGCCCCTCCGGCAGCTTCTTCGACTTCTTCGGGTCCTCGCCCTCCGCATCGCCCCATTGCGTAACGTAATTGTCCTGCACCCGGTTGACGCTGACCCCATCATACCAGCCGGCTGCGACGAGCTTTCGGATGTTACCCACCCACCCTTGCGAGAAAGGCGGCGGCATCAACTCAATGACAACGCGGCGCCCCCTGCCCTTCGAATCCGGCGCAAGCTCCATCACCATCAGGTCCGCAGGCGCAATCCGCACCCAATCCGCCGCAGGCGCTGCCGCCACGATCTCCGACGGCGCAAGCGCCGGCTTTTCAGGAGAAGGAGCAGCTGCGAGCAAAGGTAGCGCCGTGATGGCAAGGGACAGTCTTTTCATAGGGACGCAAGATTGCACAGCATCCGCCCTTGCGAAACCCCTCCACCCGCGATAGTGCGCCCATCTTCCAGTGCATGCGGAGCGGTGGCCGAGTGGTCGAAGGCGCTCGCCTGGAAAGTGAGTATACGTCAAAAGCGTATCGAGGGTTCGAATCCCTCCCGCTCCGCCATCACCCCAAAAAAATCAAAAACTTAGGGCGAAGTTGATACCCAAACCCACCTTGAGAAACTTGCTAGGTTACGCTTGGCACGCCCCCACCCCCTATCAAATTTCTTGAAATCGAGACCGTACCCCGGGGGCTGGTCAGTCTGTGCAGGCCCTTTAGGTGCACAGCACATCAGCCATCACCGAACTTTTCAGAGCAGAATTTGCTGGGGGCTGTTGCTGCCTGCGCGTTGATTGACCTAGCGCTAAAGGGCGGGCAACAGGTTACCTTGGCGAGGGGGAAGCGCATGAAGAAATTTGGTCCGGTTTTAGGCGCGTTGGTCGCAGCGATCTTGTTGGCTGTTGCGGCGACGACCCCGCCACGACCACGTCCCGCCGATGCACCAGCAACCAGCTTCTCCGCCATTCGCGCCATGGCGGATGTGCGCATCATTGCGCAGCGTCCTCATGTGACCGGCTCTGCTGAGAATGCCGTGGTTCGCGATCATATTGCCCGCCGCATGGCGGGTCTGGGAATGGAGGTTTCAACTAGCACAGGCCTGATCGACGCAAAGGGGACAAAGCGTCTCAATCGTTGGAGCGGGCGCCGCAATCCCCCTGCTCGGCTGGTTAATCTGATCGGTACTCTTCCCGGAAAGAACCGCATTCTTCCAGCGGTTGTCCTGATGTCGCACCATGATAGTGTTTGGGGTTCACCCGCTGCGGCGGATGATTCAGCGGGCGTTGCGGCAAGCTTGGAAGCCGTGCGCGCGATCCGCGCGGCGGGGCAGCCAGAGCGTGATCTGATCATGCTGGTCACCGATGGCGAGGAACTTGGCCTTCAGGGCGCGCGACAATTTTGGGCGACCCATCCACTACGCAATCACGTTGGCGCGGTGATCAATATGGAAGCCCGCGGCGGCGGCGGACGCACCACATTGTTCCAGACATCGCATGGGAATGGCGCTGCGGTGCAGGTCTATGCCGATGCCGTCGACCATCCCGGCGCGTCTTCCTTAGCTGCCTTCGTCTATTCGGTGCTGCCCAATGATTCCGACCTCACGCCTGTGATCAAGCATGACTATGCTGCCTATAATTTTGCCTTTATTGGCCGATCGGGGCTTTACCACTCACCGCTTGCGACGCCAGAGAGACTTGATCAAGGGTCGCTGCAGGACATGGGTGGACAGGTTCTTGACCTGACCAACGCTCTCCTCAAGGCGCCGACATTGCCGGGCAAGACTGTAGACGTTGTGTTTTTCGATCTCTTCGGCACGACGACACTGGTCTATCCGATCTGGCTCGGCTGGGTCATGATGCTCCTAGCTGGAGGCGGTCTATTCTGGGTCATTCGTGAAGATGGTCGGGCTGACCTCGGTGCAGGTGCCGGGCGCATGCTGGCGCTTATCTCGGGAAGTGCATTGGCGTTCTTTTTGCTCAACCGCTTATCTCTTGGACTTGAACCCGCCGATTACTACGACCGATTGGCCGCAATCCCGCGGTTAGAGGTTATGGCCGCGCTTGCTGCACTGGCGGCGTTTCTTGTGCTCTTTGGGAGTTGGCGGCCCAGTCGCGTTGGTGTTGTCGGTGCCGCGCTGCCGCTGCTCATCATTGGACTTGTAGCTCAGATACTGGCCCCCACTGCAGCCTACGTCTTAACCCTGCCGCTGGTGCTCACGGCGCTTGCGCTGTTGGCGCGTCATGTCGCGGTGCGGATTGGTGTTGCGGCGCTGGTTGCGGGCTATCTGTTGTCGTTGGGGCATCAATTGATGCAGGGGGTTGGGCCGACCATGCCTTTCGCCGTTGCATTGCCGCTGGCGCTGGCCGTGTTGGTACTTCTGCCGCTCTGGCCGGGCGTGGCGGCGCGCAATGCGCGGGCGCTTGCTCTGGCATTCTCAGTGGGTGCGATGACCATGTCCCTATGGGTCTTGCTGGATAAGCCTGCGCCGAGCCGCGCAGTTTATTCTGACAGTAAGAAATAAGGGTCCGTTATGGGGTTTTGTCAGGCTTGAAACCCGCTGCACATTGCCTCTGTTGTGTGAACAAAAGCAACTCCGCAAGCTGAAAATAATCAAATAATATCAGATACTTATAATATACTTAACGCATCACTGACCGTCAGACTTACAAAGAATGCCGCTCGGCCGCACTGGCCGATTGGCGCTCCCTCATCGCCTGAATTGTGACCAATTTTGCGGAAGATCCGCGAGTTGGAGACAAGTTGCGGTTAGACTGACAGCACCGCCAATGGCCTTGCGCTGGTTGGAAATGCGTACCAGTCAAACTTCGGCATTTCTCTTGGCGCTTCGGGCGGCTGGGTTGCCGGTGTGAACGGCTCGGTGAGCTTCTCAATGGACACTTATCCCACCAACGGGAAGTATAAAATGGCAATCGCAGTCAACACCGGGGTTCAGGTTGCGGCCGGTTCAGGCGATCTCGCGCCCGGTGTCTCTATCGGCTTTGGCCTTGGCTGGGGGCCCGGTAGCTCCGTGGGTGCATCCGGCACAACGATGACTGCTGGCGGCGCCGTAGGCGGAGTCGACGTGGCCGCACAATGGACCTTTTATCCAGCTCTGGCGGACGCGATGGCGAGTGATGCAAGAAGGGGCAGTTTCAGCCAGCAGACTTTGCAGACTGCCCTGACGGCGCAGATGGTCTCTGACATCCAGTCGGTTTGTCAGACACCGGGCATTTCCGCAGCCGTGAACTTCCCGAGCCCCGGGAACCTTGGCGATGTAACGTTCAGCCCCGGCTACACCTATGTGGTTTGGACAGGCGAGGTGAACCAATAAGAGGGTGGGAGTGGTTGTGGGCACAAAGCTTGCGCAGCGCCGGATCTCCATCCGGCACGGCGCTAGCGGCGTGCGCCATCGGCCACTCCCATTATCTGCTGTTCTGTAAATTGTGATCGCGTCATCGTCCGTCCTTCTCTCAGGGGCCTGACACTAATCATACTTGGAGGGAAATCGGGGGGGGGCTCGTCACTGGCGGCTAGGCCGATAGCGCCGTTACCGAGTGCTGATTTCAAAAAATGAGGGATATCTCATTTTTACTTGCGCAGTTTCGCATTCTGATTATTTTAGCGCTCAGTTCTAAGGTCAACCGGAACTGAGATTTTGGAAACCCAACCGATCATAAATGTCAGCAAGGCGCTAAACCGGCGACACAACGTGCCCGATCTCCATGAAATGGAATCGCTCCGGATGCATTTCGGAATGGTGCGGGCGGCAAACGAAAATGAAACGCTTTACAGGAGCGGCAGCGGCGCCGACGCTTGTGGTCATATCATGGGCAAGGATGCGCCCGACCTCGCCGACTTGGCTTTCGGACCGGTCATCGCGACGACCCCGGTCGACTGGCGTCGAGGCGCCGCGCACACATATGGGGTATCGGCCACCACTTGCCCGACAGCCAGATTTTCGACTTTTGGCGCGGCCCCTTGGGTCACCTCCACGAGCATTGGTCCCATCGCGGCCAGCTCGATGTCAGCATTGCAGCCAGCTCGCGCGCGATTACGGGCGCGCAGGCCAGCAAGTGGGGAGCCGACAAGCCGCCAAGCTTTGGTTGAACGATCGCGCCGACAAATTGACATCTAACAAAGGGACGGGGAATGAAAAAGATCGAAATGACGGCGGCAGCATTGTCGCTCCTGATGTTGGCAGGATGCGGCGCCGGTGGCAATCCCGCGCCGCTGACCGGGAAGGTAAATGACGCGCAGGGCGCACCGCTTGCCGGTGTTATGGTGCGTGTCAGCGACGAGAAATCTGGGCTGGCCGACAGCACATTTACCAACGGCAAGGGCGAATATCGGCTACCGACCAAGCTGGCCGGAGCGTTGAAGCTGCGGTTCCGTCTGCCCTATTACACTGATATCGCGCAATCGTTGACGCTCGATGCAACGAGGCCGCAAGTGCGTTCGACTGTAATGGCGAAGATGACATCGGACAGTGTCATTTCCGACAGCCTGCCTTCGGCCTATCATTTCGACAAATTGCGGTTCGACGCCTCGCCCGATGCGATATTCAGCCGGGCAAACTTCCAGCGCGACTGCGCCGGTTGCCATGCATTAGGTGGCGCGGTGACCGGCAATAAGCGCAGCCTGGCCGATTGGACCGAGGTCGTAACCCGCATGCAAGGCAATTTGGGCAACCCCGACCCGGCACTGATCGCGTCGCGCGCGGCGCGGATTATGGCCGGATTTGACGGTGCGCCTGTCACCGCACGACCGGTGTTTCCAGTAGGCCCAGAACTCGGCGACGCCATCATTCATGAATTCAAACTGCCCGACATCGCCTTCCCGCACGATGCCGATTTGAGCCGGGATGACGGTCTGCTCTACACCGTTGATCGCTTCGGCAATCAGATGGTCATTACCAACCTTAGTGACGGCAAATCAGTCACCGTCGAGCAGCCACCATCGAAACGGCCAGCGGTGGCCGGAAACAGCTATGCGACACGTTCCGCTCAACCCGGGCCACACTCGCTTGCGCAGGGCAAAAACGGGCTGTGGTATACGACCAACTCGACCTCAGACGAGATCGGCGTCTTCGATCCCAAGACGCGGAAATGGAAAGACTCCTTCGTGCTGCCCGAGCCGGCCCGCTATCCGCACACCATCCGTATGGCGCCCGATGGCTCCATATGGTTCACGCTTGCCTATTCGCAGCAGGTTGGACGCCTCGATCCGGTCAGCGGCGCCATAAAGCTGATTAGCCTGCCGCCCGCCAAGGTCCTCGGCGGCGGCGGTGGCGCATCGGTTTATGGCATTGATGTCAGCCCTGCCGATGGCAGGATCTGGTATGCGCGATTGTGGGGTGACCGCATCGGCGTGATTGATCCCAAGACGCTTGTGGCCACCGAATTTGCTTCACCGGTCAAAGGTCCTCGGCGGCTGCGCTTCGATGCCAGCGGCGCACTTTGGTTAACCGGCTATAGCGAAGGTATGATCGCCCGCATCGACACCAAGACGATGCACAGCGACGTATACCCGATGCCAGAGTTTGCCCCGGGCGCTCGCCCAGCACCCTATGCCCTGGCGGTGCATCCGCAGACGCAGGAAATCTGGATAAACGAAACTTCGACCGACCGCGTCTATCGCTTCCTGCCCAAGGAAAAGCGGTTCATCGTCTATCCCATGCCGCTGCACGGCAGCTTCACACGCGACTTCACCTTCACCAAACAGGGTTGGGCCTGCACCACAAACAGCCCGATCCTAAACGCGGGACTTGAAGGCGGCGTGACCGGCGTGATCTGTTTCGACGTCAATGGCGCAAAGGTGCGGTCATGAGCCGCCTGTTCGATCCGACGCTCTTCTCGCTGCATTCGCTGGTCGGCCTGATGTGGACGGTTCTCGCCTTCTATCTCATGTTCTCGGCGCGCGGCCGGCGCTGGCTGTCCAACCCTTGGTCGATACTCGTTGCGGGCGTTGCACTGGCAGTTGCGCTCCGCATCGTCACAGCGCAGATTGGTGTGCTGACCGAATTGGCAGGCGGTATCAAGCCGCTCGACGTCCAATATGCTTATGGGCATGACAACATTATTGCCTTTGCCGATGCGCTAGGCACTAGCGGTCGCCGCGCCTACGCAATGTTTCAGCTCGGCCAGGATGCTTTGGCACCACCGGCCTTCGTCTGCTTCCTGATGGCGGTCTACCGCGCGACGATACGCGCGGCGGCGGTGCAGTCGCTCTGTACAGCACTGGCCTTCATCTATCTGATTGCGGTGCTCATCGCGAACAATTTGATGCCTGTGATCATGCTCAACTTCCCCGCAACCGACATGCCACCGCTGCCGTTGCTGTACAGGCTCGTGCCGTTTGCCGACACGATCAAATACACAATCCACGGCGCTGCCTGGCTGGTGATCATAGCGGCATGGTTGGCGCAAGCCGTCAAATTGTGGCGCAGCCGTGGCTGAATCCCGTATCGCAATTCCAGCGCACCTCAAGGGGCCTATGCTCCTCGGTATCATTCTGGCCGCGGCATTACTCGACCTCGCTTTCAACAATCGGGGCACCATCGCACTCGGCGATTGGAACATGGAGGTACGCAAGGCGCTGCCATTGCCGCATAAGCTCTGGCTCGGTGGGCTGATGGCGGTGCATTTGTCGTCGCTGCTGTTCGTCCGTCGTCACGTCGCGGCGCGCTGGGTATTCGGCGGCTTCGCGCTGAGCCATGTGTTGATTGTTTATGTCGAAGCGACGGGTCTTTTTGCCATGGTGTCCGGCATGATCTCGCTCGAGCATGTGCTGACCTTTATCCCCGGCTTGATCGCGATTTACGTGACGCGAAACGAGATTAGATGGCCGGGTGCCTACGCGGTCTGGGTTGGAGCGGTGGTGGTTCTTTACTCGGGCCTATTGTGGAACGACCTACCCGACTTGCTGGTGTGGGTGCGCATGACGACTGGCGCCTTTTAGTCATGAAAAGCCGCCAACTTCTAAAATCTGTGCCGATGTTTGTGATCAGGATCGCGCCTGCCTCGTTCGCGAAGCCAACGTTTGTCGGCCTGGATTCCGTGCATGAATGAAATCGATGTTGTCGTGCCGGTCGTGGGCGTTGGCCTATGAAGTTGCGTCTAATGCCGTCGTGGCGGCGTTCGATAACTATTAATGTCTTGGCCAAGGAGTAGGCTGATGGATCTTGGACTGAAAGGGCGGCGGGCGCTGGTTTGCGCCTCGTCAAAGGGGCTTGGCTTTGCTTGCGCGCTGGCGCTCGCACGCGAAGGCGTCGCAGTCGTCATTAATGGCCGCAGTGGCTCGGCATTGACCGCTGCAGCTGAAGCCATCCGTGCCGCCACCGGCGTCGAAGTCACGCAGATCGTCGCTGACCTTGGCGACAAGGGAGCTCGTGACGCGTTGATTGCGTGCGCGGGTGACGTCGATATCCTCGTCAACAATAATGGCGGACCGCCGCCAGGGCAGTTTGCCAATTGGGACGAGGATGCATGGCGTAATGCCATCGAAATGAACATGATCCCGGCGCTGATGCTCATCCAGGCGTTCCTGCCCGGCATGCAGGCGCGCAAATTTGGGCGGATCGTCAACATCACGAGTGCCATGGTCAAGACGCCCAAGGCGCCGATGGGTCTCTCGACCGCAGCGCGGACAGGGTTGACTGCCGCGTGCAAGGCTATGGTCCCCTTAGTTGCGGCGGATAATGTTACGATCAACAGTCTGCTGCCCGAACGCTTTGATACCGACCGGCAAAAGATGATCGCCAATCTGATGGTCCAGATGAAGGGCATCACTCTTGAGGAAGCCCGCGCCGAGATTGCGGGGACAATCGCCGCCAAGCGCTTTGGCGACCCAGCCGAGTTCGGCGACGCCTGCGCCTATCTTTGCAGCGCGCAGGCCGGATTTATTTCAGGCCAACAATTGCAGCTCGACGGCGGGACTTATGAAGGCCTCGTCTAGCATTGTGGGAGATGTGAAATGGAACTGACAGCAAAAATCCTTATTTCGCTTGTGGCGCTGATGACGGCCTTTGGTCCAATGAAGGCCGACTTCAACAAGACCCACGCCACCAATCCGCTGTGGACACCGCACGCGCGCTTCCACGTTGTCTGGCAAGTGCTGTGTCAGGCAGGCGTCGCGATGTTCGTCCTTTATATCCTTTGGGGCACCGACTTCCCTGGCCACGAAATCCTGGCCGCGATGATGAATTTCAACTGGATAGTGAGTTTCTTCCTGACACTCGCCAACATGAAACGGTTTGAGGGGTCGTTGAAAGATGTGAATGGCATTCCGCCTTTCCGGTTCAACATAGGTGGCGCGGTGCGGCTGGTCGACACCAATTTGTTCGGCGCGGTAATGCTGGCAACCATCAACACGATCGCAACCATCCTGGTGCTGCTATGACCGTTGGGCTGACGCTTTATCACGCGCCGCCGTCAACGTGTTCGCAAAAGGTCCGGCTGGCGCTTGCCGAAAAGCGGCTCGGGTATCAATCCCAGCTGATAGACTTGTTTGCGGGCGGCCAGCATGATCCGGATTATGTGAAACTAAACCCTAATCATGTTGTTCCGACCCTGGTTCATGATGGCCGACCGGTCATCGAATCGGTGCTTATCTGTGAGTATCTGGAGGATGCCTTTCCGGAAATCCCATTGATGCCGCAAGATGCGGAGGGCCGTCATGCCGTTAGGTTGTGGACCCAATATATCGATCGGGTCCACGCCCATGCCGCTGTCCTCACATTTGCCGTTGGGCCGCGCAAAATGATCGTTTCGCAAGGGCGAGCAGCGATTGAAGCAAATATCGCCAGCGTTCACGGGAAGAAAGGGCAAGCGGCACGTCGGATTGCCTTAGAGCAGGGCGTGGCGTCGGCCCTTTTTGGAGAAGCTCTCACCGCTTTTGTTGCAATGCTCGACCGGATGGAGGATGCGCTGCAATCGTCGCTCTGGCTAGCAAATGCCAGCTTCTCGTTCGCCGATACGGCAGCGCTTCCCTATGTTCTGCGGATTGACCATCTCGCGATGACGCCGCTGATAGAGGCCCGCCCAAAGGTAGCTGACTGGTTGGCCCGCGTGGCTGCGCGGCCCAGCTATGGGCCGGCAATTACAGACTTTCTCGTCCCCCCGTTGGTGGCCATGCTCAAAGCAAATGGCGCCGAAGTCTGGCCAGAGATTGACGCGTTGGCCAAAGCCGTCTGACCCTATCCCCATCCACGGAGAACCCTATGAAACTCGTCACATTCGCCAAAGGCCAGACGCCAGAGATTGGCGTCATCATCAATGACACGACTATCGCTCCCCTTGGTCACCTCGCGCCGGACATGATCGCGCTGATCGCGAACTGGGACATTTCCCGCCCAAAAGTTGAAGCTGTGTCAACAACTCCCGAAGATACAGTTGAAATCGCCTCGGTTCGTCTGCTCGCACCGGTGCCACGACCGGGCAAGATCTTCGCAATAGGCCTCAACTATGCCGACCATGTCGCCGAGACCGGCATGGCGACCCCGGCCAGCCAGATTTGGTTCACCAAGGCGGGGACATCGGTCAACGGCCCTTATGATCCAGTTCAGATCCCGCGCGGGTCGATGATGACCGACTATGAAGTTGAAATGGTCGCAGTGATCGGCAAGGGCGGCCGCCACATCAGCAAGGAAGACGCGGCAGCTCATGTCTTTGGCTATTGCGTCGGCAATGATGTCACCGAACGGGCTTGGCAGATGCGTTCCCCGCAATTTTGCCTCGGCAAGTCCTTCGATACGCACGCGCCCTTTGGCCCGTGGATCACCACCAGCGACGTGGCCGGTGATGTTCATAATCTCGGCATCCGCTGTTTCGTGAATGGTGATGAGCGGCAATCGTCCAACACCCGGCATCTGATTTTCAAGCTGTGGGAGCAGATCGCGGAGCTGTCACAAGCGATGACGTTGGAACCCGGCGACGTTATCTTTTCCGGAACCCCTGGCGGGGTTGGTATGGCGATGAAGCCTATGACCATGTTGAAGGCCGGGGATGTGGTGCGCTGCGAAGTTGATGGGTTAGGACATATCGAAGCCATCTTCGTTGCAGAGTGAAGAGCCGGATCAGTCGTTGAAAGAATAATGAGGACAAAATGAGCGTGACAGTGCCGCAATCATCTCTATTCGCCGCCAAAGCCAAGAACATGGGAAAGAGCGCGCGGAGCCGGGCGCGTTTGATCGACGCGGCGCTTGCCGTCTTCGCGCGTGAAAGATTAGAATCGGCGACGATCAACGAGATCACCCGCGAAGCCGATATGGCGAACGGTACTTTCTATCTGCATTTCAAGGACAAGGAAGAACTGACGTCAGTGGTTGCGCTTTCTCTTGCGGCCGAAATCACCCGTGAGATGGATGAGGCAATGGCGGACATCGACGATGCCGTCGAACGCGTCAGTCTCGGCACACGTCAATTTATCGACATCGCCTCCACGCGGTTGAACTGGGGCCGCGCGTTTCTCCAGGCATTCTGGGTGTGCGCCGAATTGCGCGCGGAGGTTACGTTGTATCTGCGCCGCGACCTTGAGCGCGGCGTCGCGCTGGGCGCTTTCAGTGTCGCGGTCGATGACTTCCTCGTTGAAATGGTCGGGGCACTCGTAAACGCTGCACTCTTCGCGCGCTTAAACGGCACGGCGGGACCGGAGGCGGGATCGAAAGCTGCCGAGATGCAACTGCGGCTTCTTGGGGTCGATGCAGAGCGCGCCCATGCCGTGGCCTGGCGCTCGATCGCATCGCGACCTGAGCCACTGCCGGCGTCCCTCGCTAGTTCAACACAGGATTGAGGCAGATATGCGCATCATCACTCTCACGGGCTTTGTCAGAGCAAACGCACCGGTTGGGCGAGAGAGCGTAAGCGGCTAAGTCTGCGCCATGCCCCGCCCCAGAAAACCAGCCAGCCCGTTCCGCTGTTTCAATTCCTCGCCCGAGGTCATCCGCCTGGTTGTGATGATGTATGTGCGGTTCCCGCTCAGCCTTCGGAACGTCGAGGATCTGCTATTCGAGCGTGGGATCGACATCTGCCACGAGACGGTGAGGTTCTCGAGAGCTACGTCACGGAAAGGCGGGATAAAGCCGCTGCTTTGGCGTTTCTGAAGAAAGCCTTGAAGCGCCATGGCCGGGCCGAGACAATCGTGACCGACGGAATGCGATCATACCAGGCTGCCATGCGCGCGCTCGGCAATGTGGATCGTCGCGAGATAGGCCGCTAGATGAATTATCGGGCTAAAAACAGACACTTTTCCTTCCGACGACGGGGCGGGCGATGCAGCGATTTAGGCAAATGAAGTCACTGCAGAAATTTGCGTCTGTCCATGCCTCACTTCACAACCAGTTGGCTTCGCCGCCCTTCGGGTCAATTAGGAACGCCACCTCACCGACCGTCAGACTTACAAAGAACGACGCTCGGCTGCCTTGGCCGAGTGGCAGTCGCTCGCCGCCTGAAGTTTCGCTCATCTTGCGAAAGCTCCACCATTTGGAGACAAGTTGCGGTTAGACTGACAGCACCGCCACACACCCAATGATTTCAAGGGCTTACGAGGTAAGAGAGGCCCCTACCCACCTTCTCGCGTCGGCTAGCCAACGCTAGCTTCGCACTAAGAGATACCCCTCCCCCTGTAAAAAAACCTGACTGGCCAGACCCCATCGGGGTGTCCCCCCTTTCAGGCAGATGGGACCCGCGCTTCCTTCTTACATACGATTTTGCTCGTCCGGTCAGCTGTGTTTCATTCATAGGCCTTGTCGGCACCATGCAAGTCAACGTGCCGTCCTTACCCCGTCAGGGCAGCGCAATTCTAACTGCCTCTCCTTGAAATCTTGCGGGACTGGATCGTTACGCCCGACTGCTTGAAGGGGGGGCAACTACCCGGATGGTCCGCACCATTACAACGACTTTAATGCATCGAAATGGCCCCAATACCGGTGGTCAGGATATGAAAAGTGTTTAACTTTAATAACATATGATGAGCCAGAAATGGAGTTAGTCACCATGTTTAAGCAGCTATCACTCGCCCTCGTTGCATTGTCCCTCGTAGCCTTTTCCCAACCTCAAGGGCGCTTGCCAGCATCAGAACAAGAAGTGCAAGATCAACAAGCGAGAATAACAGCAATAGAAGCAGAAGGAAAGAGATTGCTATTGGAAGCAGAACAACAAGTAAATAAAGGATCAGCACAAGTATTAGAAGCAAGAATGCTTTTAGGTCAGGCGCAGAGTAGAGCGAATACATCACTAGAAGCGGCAAAGGCAGCGTTAGTTCAAGCAATAAAAGTATCAGATGCCGCAGCAGCGGCAATGCAAGCGAAAGTATCAGCCGCAGAAACGGCAGGAAGAAAAGAAATATTAGATGCAAGCAGATTTTTGGAAATGAGAATAGCTTATCTAAATAAAGAAAAACAAAAACGTAATTATATAAAAATTAGATATGAAGAATTAATACTTAAAGAAACACGAGCATTATATATATTGAAAAACGGATCCTAGAACTGATCAACAATGATGTCGTCCGCATAGGCACGGGCCTGAGCCAGATCGTACGTCGTCTGCATACGCATCAGAGTATCAGCATTAATGCCAAATGCCTTCTCAAACCGGATTGCCATTTCTGCAGAAAGAGCGGTGTGGCCATTAAAGAGGTTGCTGAGCGTCTGACGGGTCACATGGAAGCTCGCGGCGAGGCGGTTGATGCTCACGCCATGGGGATCGACGACCTCGCTCTTCAGCCAGTCACCGGGATGAACCGCCAGCGAGGGGTGCATGGTCATAGCCATCAGTGATAGTCCTCCATATCCAGGTCAGCGATTGTCGCTTCATCGATCTTGATGAAGGTCAGGCGCCAGTTCTTTGTCACAGTCATTGCCCAGCGCCCGAACTTGTCGCCAACCAGTTCATGCAGCCCATAATTGGGCGGCACATCCAGTTCGTCGAAGCTGCCTGAGGCGTTGATGAATGCCAACATTTTACGGATACGTTCGGCATCTCTCACCAGGCCCTTCGCGTTACCAGTTTCAAAAAACCGCCGCAGCCCTTTGCGGGAGATGCTTTCGATATCCATGAAGCCTCATGTCAAGCATCGTTTTACATGTCAAAGGGTCTTTGACGTACTTGATTGAGTTCGGGGGTCTTACCTGGGCAAACGCACCAGCTGAGCGAGCAATCGTACCGCGCTAAGCCTACCCACTGCCCTGCCACCTTCCTCACTACGTTTGCCGGAGACAAGATCACATTAGACTGACAGCACCGCCATTTATGCCCCAGAATACACCAGAAAACCGACGTTTATTCTCGAAGAGGCAATCTCGGCCCTACTTTGGGCCCCACTTCTTCAACGGCTCGGCAGTCGGCTCGGAACCGCAAAATAGTCGCGAGAAAATTTCGCGGCCATCCTGAAGGCCCCCGGGGAGGCACTTTTCCTATTTAGGCCACCCTTCATATATCAGTGAAGGTGGTTCCGGCCTTTAACAGGCGACGGTATTGCTAAACTGTCTTGCCCAAGCTTCGCCACAGCTTTTCCAGTTGGTAGTAAGCGGCAGTTCGACCGAATGTGAGGGACCATATCACCCAATGATCTGGATATCAGCGAAGCCCAGAGTTGGATGCGTTGTTGCCCCGAGCAGCGCGATCTGAACCGCTGTGCTGCCTGTGGCGTTGCCATCTGCGTCATAGAACAGTGCACCGGTCGTCGTGTTGTAGATGAACCGGTCGGTGGCGTCGTGCGCTGTCGACACTCCGGCTCCTGACCAGAAGGCATCAGTTGTGAGGTCGCCCAAGGCAGCGGATGAGAGGCCTGTGAACACCGCCTTGCTGAACTGCAGCTTGTCTGTGCCCGACACAAAGTCTGTGATCGTGTCCCTGTTTGTGGTCGCGCTGGGCGCTGTGTCGAAGATGAACCAGTCAATATCTGCGCCACCCGTCAGCGTATCAAGGCCGATACCACCGCGTAACTGGTCTGCACCAGCGCCGCCAATCAGCGTGTCGTTGCCTGCCCCACCCTGCAAGCTGTCAGCCCCGCTGCCGCCTGTGAGTGTGTTGGTGCCTGCATTGCCGATGAGCGAAAGACCATAGGACAACGCAGCAGCATTGATGTTCAGCGCCGTCCCCCCGGTTGAGAAAGCTGCTGCAGCGGTGCCGAGTCCGATCACAGCCTGCTCAATGCCTGTGTCACCGGCAAACAGGGTCAGGGTCGCATTGGAAAGTGCAGATGTGAACCGGACCTCATCTATCCCGCTTGCGCCGCTATCTGCGATCTCGGCTGCGGCATGGTCTGTGGCAGCAGCGATGATGTAAAGGTCTGATCCGTCACCACCGTTCATGATGTCAGTGCCAGCACCGCCGGTGATGATGTCATTGCCAATACCGCCGGTAAGCGTGTCAGCCAGCGAAGAGCCAGTCAGCGCCGCTGCAGCGCCGCTGTTCGTTACCCGATAGCCGACATTGCCCGCAGTGGTCGCGGTCACAGCCGCCAGATTAACCGCAAAGCCATTGGTGGTGATATTGGCTATGCCCTTGTTCACCGTGGCGGCAGATGCCGTCCAGGCAGCCGTCACCGTGGCATTGACCGTCGCACCCGCCGAGACGTTGAGGACATCCGCACCACCGAACCCAAGATCGGTAATCGCATCAGTGCCGGAGGTGATGTTAAAGGTATCGACGCCACCATTGCCGGTGAGCGTATCGTTACCGCTTCCACCGGTAAGAGCATTCGCACCGGCATTACCGGTCAGGCCGATGCCATTGATCAAGCGCGAGGCATCAATGTTAATGGCTGTCGTTGCGGTCGTGACGGCGCTAGCGGCCGTTCCTGTGCCGATAACCACCTGCTCAAGTCCCGTGTCTCCCGCGTAAAGCGTCAGTGTCGCCGCCATCGTTGCGGTAAAGCGCAGTTCATCAGTGCCACTAGCCCCGCTATCGACAAATTCAGCCGCGCTATGATCTGCGGCAGCAGAGATGATGTAGAGGTCAGAACCGTCACCACCGTTCATGATGTCCGTGCCAGCGCCGCCGGTGATGACATCATTGCCAACACCGCCGGTGAGCGAGTCAGCCAGCGAAGAGCCAGTCAGCGCAGCCGCAGCACCGCTGTTCGTCACCCGATACCCGACATTGCCCGCAGTGGTCGCCGTCAGAGCCCCCAGATTAACCGCAAAGCCATTGGTGGTGATATTGGCTGTGCCTTTGTTCACCGTGGCGGCAGAGGCTGTCCAGGCCGCTGCCACCGTGGCATTGACCGTCGCACCCGCCGAGACGTTGAGGACATCCGCACCACCGAACCCAAGATCGGTAATCGTATCAGTGCCAGAACTGATGTTAAACGTATCAGCGCCACCATTGCCGGTGAGCGTATCGTTACCGCTTCCTCCGGTAAGAGCATTCGCACCGGCATTACCGGTCAGGCCAATGCCATAGGTCAGGCGCGAGGCATCAATGCCGTTCGCTATCGTGGCCGTCGCCACTGCAGTGACGGCTGTACCAGTACCGATCACGACACGTTCAAGCCCCGTGTCTCCCGCGTAAAGCGTCAGCGTCGCCGCCATCGTTGCGGTAAAGCGCAGTTCATCCGTGCCACTTGCCCCGCTATCGGCGAATTCAGCAGCGCCGTGATCTGCGGCAGCCCCAACTATGTAGAGGTCAGACCCGTCACCTCCGTTGAGGACGTCGGTGCCTTCGCCGCCTGTCAGCGTATCATTACCGCTGCCGCCCTTCAGCGTATTGACGCCCGCATTGCCGACAAGGCTGATAGCAGAGGACAGTTGTGACGCGTCAATGCTGTTAGCGGTCGTACCGGTGATCACGGCTGTCGCAGAGGTGCCTCTACCGATGACAGCCTGCTCTATACCTGTATCACTGGCGTAGAGGGTGAGTGTTGATGCGGTGGCAGAGGTGAAGCGCACCTCGTCGGTGCCACTCAGGCCACTATCGGCAAACTCGGCCGCGGTATGATCTCCGGCGGATGCGACGATGTAGAGGTCAGACCCCTCTCCGCCATCCATATAATCAATCCCGCCGGCGCCCGTAATCGTGTCATTGCCGCCGAGGCCGTAGATCCCCTCGCCAGCAGCGGTGCCGGAGAGCGTGTTTGCGAGCGATGTGCCGGTAATCACTTTCCCGGATGGCAAAGTGACGAAGTTATAAGTTGACGTGCCCTCATAGGCGTTACCCGAAAGGTCCTTCACTGTCCCGCTTGCAAAGGTAACAAAGTAGGACGTGCCTCCCACCAGACTGGAGGTTGGATCGATTGTAAGGGTTGCGCCTGAGATCGAGATCCGGTTGCTGCTCGCGGCATCAAAGCTCTCAACTATGTTACCAGAAGCCGAGCCTGCGCGGAGCGAAATAGTGCCCGCCCCTCGCTGCACTGCCTCAGAGAAGGTCAGGGTAATGTTGCTTTCAACGGCTGCGCCGATCGATGATTCCCTTGGCGAAAACGTCGAAACAGTCGGAGCTGTCTGATCAACAACAATCAGGTTGAAGACTTCAGACCCCGTTAGAGTACCATCGCTGGCCGTCACTTTGACGTTGAGGCTGGCTGAGTAATTACGCGGCGGTGTGCCTGTAAAGGTAAGTGTTTCAGCGTTGAACGATAACCAGGCAGGCAAGGCGGATCCATCCGCTAAGCTGGCGCTGTAGGTAAGTGGGTCACCGTCAGGGTCCGCAAAACTATCCGCGGGCACCTGGAAGCTCCAAGTTTGGGCATCACGAGTGGATTGATCGGCAATGGCCTCTGCAGCAACCGGCGCATCATTGATGTTTATAATCGGTGCGGTCGCGGCGCTGTAGACAGTCTCAAGGGTACCGCTACCATCAGTATAACTGCCCTTCAGGCGCACAATGCTGTCCACATCTAATTGTGTCAGCGTATAGCTGGAATCCAGTGGACCTTCGATGTCAGACCAGTTTGACCCTCCATCTATTGATCGCTGCCACTGCCAGTCAATCGCGTCCATACCATCTGGATCCGCGATCAAGCTACCGTCGCCGAAAAGCGTCTGGCCCTGGATGAAGTCAGCATCAACCGGTGAACGAATATCATTAGAAACAGGTTGAATTTCCGATAGCTGGAATGCAATTTTTGCAAGAATCTGGCGATCAAACGACCAGCTACCGACATCTATGGCGTGCGAACCGACATTGTCATGAGCGAGCCAACCTCGAGGAACCGATCCGTCATGGGCAGAAATAAAGTACGCGCGGCCATTCCAGTTCGTTTGGCCATTATATGTAATGAAAGGCCCCTCATTAGCATACCAATTATCCAAATAGTTTGGAATATTCGTGAGGTCGATTTCCTTGAGATCGAGAAAATTGATGACATCGTCTCGCGCGACACCATAAGCAGCTACAACGTCAGTGAAATCGGCAAGAGATGCATTCACTCCGAACTCTGCTCTTACACTTGAAAGACGGGAATTCTGATCCGTGGTGTACGGGACGACAGTACTGGTATGTTCTAGCGCAGTCACGCTGACGATATCAGAATAGTTAAAGTCGGCCGTCTCAATCGTGTAAACCCAATTTCCGTTGCCGTCGTCCGCCCCCCTGGCAAACGCCCGATTATCTTGTGCATCGGCAAGCAACAGAAATTCAAAATTCCGGCCGGCAAGGGTGAAATCGCCACTCAATCTGTTCGATAGCACGCCCATCATAGGAGCGCCGATCGGCGCCTCATTATCGTTAGTAACAGTCACCGCGATGGCCTGCGTGTCGGTCAACGACCCGTCGGAGACCTCAATCTCGACATCATAAACATTGTCACCACCGTTGTCAGTCGGCGCCTCAAAGTCCGGCGCAGAGACGAAGCTCAACACGCCTGTCGCCGCCTCGATCTGGAATAGAGCGGCATCCGCTCCGCCAGAGATGCTGTAGGTTAATGTTGTGTTGTAATCCGGATCCGTCGCTATGATTGTCGTCACAGCACCGGTATTCTCGGAGATGCTGAGGTTGGGATCACCAAGGTCCATCTCTGGCGCATGATTTAGTGTAACCGTGTCATCAGAAAATTGCAGGGCCTCTATACCATAGAGAGTGTCAAGACCCTCATCCCCATTGGTGGTATCTGTATCCAATACCTGCAGCTGGCCGTAGCCAAGCGAGGTAACTGCATATCCAGCCGCGTCCCCGTTATATCGTGCAATCGTGGGTCCGCCGTTGGCTATCAGAATGTCATCACCGAAACCGCCTTCAAGAGTGCCACCGCCAATGCCAGCTTCGAGGGTATCGTCGAACTGGCTGCCGCTGACATTTTCAATGCTCACCAGCATATCATTGCCAGCGCCGCCAGTCGCCGTGCCTTGCAGCAGATTTACGACAACGCCCGCATCCGCGGAATAATAGCGCACTGTGTCTGCGCCATCGCCGCCATCAAGACTATCATCGCCAAGGCCACCATCAAGGGAGTCATCGCCGCCACTGCCAGAGAGCACATCCCCGCGCGACGTGCCAACAATAGTGTCAGCTTCCGCACTTCCGGAAACTGTAAACCGAACGTCCGAACCTGACGTGAAAACATAGGACGACCCGTCGAACGCTTGACCTGCGTCAACATTGACGATGATCGACCCGTTCCCGTCCAACTCTAGGTCCGTTGGCAATGTGGACAACAGTGTACTGCTGATCCGCAATTGGGCAGCATCGCGGGATATTCCGCCTTTCCCCGGAAGCAAAAGCGCATCCTGAAGAAAGATGCCTTCAATGGATTGCAATGTGCCGTTAAAATTGACCAGCCCACCAATTGCTAGGAAATCTTTGCCATCACCGCCATCAAAGAGACTTCCGGCACCGGTATAGGTTGAGACAGGCCCTAAATGACCATCTCCATCGATAAAATCTGCTCCGTTGAAGATTTGAAGGATATCGTCTCCGCCATTCCCTCGAAGGGTATCTGCACCGGCGTTAGAAATCAGAATGTCACGTCCAGATGAGCCGATAAGCTCTACACTTATCGGACCATCAAAGTTCTTTTGGTAATTGAGTTGTTGTATGATCCCCTTTGCCGCATTCGCCTCAGACGCAACTAATGTGAGCGATCCCTGGGCACGCGAGACGCCGACGAACCTCACCATGTCCGTTTCGGCTGTTCCACGATAACCTGCACCAGCCGAGTACCAATTTTCAACCTGCACGTCCGGCAAGACGAAAACATTAGAACCGCTCTCGGAAACACCAGAAAAAATAAGATAGTCGAACCCGTCACCCCCGATGAGGGTCGGCACGGGGTTCATGACAGCTGATGAATTATATTGCGCAAGCGCGGAAGCGGCTAAAATATGGCCGGCTTCAGAATTGAACAAAACACGTTCAACCCCATCCAATTTCCCTATATGCCCCAAATAGGTGGCAGAGCCAAGAGATCCAACAATCGCATCTTCATTTAACTGAACTGTATCGATGCCATCTCCGCCATCAATCGCGACCCAATCAAAGCGTTTATTCAGAATGATTAGATCATTTCCGGAGCCGCCAGATAAAATTCCACTGGAGCCACCGAATACAATGCGGTCATCCCCGCCTTCGCCGAACGCATTGCGAGAGGTAGCCCCCAGAATGATCGTATCGTCAAACTGACTACCATGAGCGGCCTCAATACTAATCAATGTGTCGCTGCCATCACCGCCCGTCGCAGTGCCCTGTACAAGATCAACCATCACGCCAGCGGAGGCTGAAGTATAGAAGACTACATCAGCGCCAGATCCGCCATCAATGACATCGTCACCTGCTCCGCCTTCAAGCCAATCATCTCCACCGCCGCCGATCAGCGTGTCATTGCCGCTGCCGCCGTTCAGGACATCTGCACCGTCGGGCGAATAGTCGTAGTTGTTGATCTGAGTCCGATCATAAAAAACGACAACAGGTCCGGCAGTTCCCGCACCAGATGCAATGTCTATGACGATGGCACCGTCGCCGATCAGGATATCGTCCCCACCACCGCCGTTGATGACGTCGCTTCCTCCACCACCGGCAAGTATGTTCGTTCCGTCATCGCCGGCTAGCGTATCATCATATGCAGAGCCTGAGATGTTTTCGATAGAAACCATGACGTCGCCGCCATCTGCCTCGCTTGCAGTTCCCGACGCCAAGCTTGCGTTTACGGCAGTATCAAAGGCAGCTGTGTCGACACCTTCTCCGCCATCAATCTGATCGTTGCCTGGGCCTCCGCGAAGGAGGTCATTGCCCTCAGCGCCTTGCAGGACATCGTCACCGGAGTTGCCGGTAAGGTAATTGTCCTGCGCATTTCCTAGGATCGTATCGTCGTAAATCGTCCCGGACGCCTGCTCGATATCAATCAGCGTATCAAGACCATGACCGGTATCTTGCGCTGAGCCTTGAATGCTGAGATCGAGCGTCACGCCTATCTTTGGATCTTGCGGATCACGATCTTCATACGTGTAGTAAGAAACACGGTCGATACCTGCGCCGCCGTCAAGCACATCATCACCCGATCCCCCATTCAGGTAATCATTGCCTGCCCCTGCCAACAATATGTCGTTTCCGGCCAGCCCACGAAGACCATCATCGTAAGCCAGAGCATCGAGTATATCATCGCCGGGTCCGCCTTGAAGGAAATCACGACCAGATGTACCTACTTTGTCATCGCTTATTGTCACTGAGATAGCCTGCGTGTCTGTCAACGCACCGTCGCTCACCTGCACCACGACATCGTACACATTATCGCCGCCCTGATCGGCCGGAGTATTGGTTTGGGGCGCCACCTTGAAACTCAACGCCCCTGTCACTGCATCGATCTGGAACAAGGTCGCATCCGCGCCGCCAGATATGCCGTAGGTCAGAGGCGAGTTCGTATCGGGATCTGTAGCAGAGACATTTGTCACCGCCGCAGTGTTGCCCGCAATTCTCAATGTTACAGCGTCAAGACCGCCGTTCGAATTTATCGTTGGCGCGTGGTTGACGTTTGCAATGGCTGCGGTCGCAGCGCTGGTGGTGGTCTCGACCGTGCCTTGGCCGTCGGTGTAGCCCGTGACGACCCGCAGTTGCTGGCCAACCTGGGCATCACCCGGCGTGAAGCTGGCTGACGTTGCATTCGGAATGTCAGTCCAAGAAACTGGTATGTTGGTCAAGGTGATGCTATCGGTCAAGCTCTGCCACTGGTAAGTGAAGCTCGCCGGGTTCGGCAGACCATCGGCATCAGAGGTTACAATCGCACTCGCTGTCAGCGTCGAGTCTTCGGTCGCAGATCCGCTGATGGTCACACCAAATCCAACTGGCGCATCGTTCACATTGATGACAGCTGTCGAAGCTGCACTATAGACTGTCTCAGTTGCGCCCTGACCATCGGTATAACTGCCCTTGGTACGAACCAGCTTGCCTGCGTCACTATCGCCCAGCGTGTAGCTGCTCGACGTCGCGCCAGAGATGTCCACCCAAGTGGCACCTCCGTCGCTAGAGCGCTGCCACTGCCAGCTGACCGTGCCCAAGCCGTCCGCATCCGTGATCAGGCTCGCATCCGCGAAGAGAACTTTATCTTCCGTGAAATCAGAGGCAGACGTCGCTGCCAAGGCCTGTTGTATCGTCGTGACCGTCGTTGGAACAACGCCAGAATACTCAACTATGTAACCCCGTATAGGGCTGGAGTTCGCAGGCGCGACGGAATACCACTTCCCATTGATATCGGACCGACCAAACATGTTGATTGTGATGTTGGGTTCGGCGCCGTACTGGGTAGACTCTATGTATCCGGAACCGGGGTAAAAATACCAGTCCGCAAAACTCGCTGCCTGTCCGGCTTCTGGCCCCGTGGCCCAGCGCCAGGCACCAGAAGAATACTGGCCGCCAGTCCAGAAATGAGCAGGTTCTGTTGAATAATAGGCATTACTATTTAGACTGAGTATTTTACTTTCGACTGCGGCCTCCTCAGCCGCGCTATTGGCGGTAACGAGGTATCCTGAAAGCCCACTAATGGACCGCGCAGAAGCACCAGCGAGCGCCTGAGACCAAGTTTTTCCAGAGCTAAACACAATTTCATAGATGTGGTCATTACCACCACTGGCAGACGACCAAAGGAACTGCGTTGAAGCATTAGTAATATCGCTGGCATTTAGAGCGCGTGTGGTCGTTGTCGTGACCGTCTGCTCGATCTGCTTCAGCATCTGGATAGCGCCAGCAGCTGCCTGGTTGACATTCACAATGGCCGACGTGGCGGCGCTGGTCGCGGTCTCAACCGTGCCTTGGCTGTCGGTGTAGGTTGTAACAGCCCGAAGTTGCTTGCCAACATAGGCGTCACCCGGCGTGAAGATCGCCGCGGTCGCGCTCGCAATATTTGTCCAA